>MDSZ01048499.1_pt1 | contig 25541 bp, 24 predicted proteins | sample 811201 | NCBI WGS metagenome assembly MDSZ01 (sample SAMN05326647, study PRJNA326480) | marine metagenome | isolation source: seawater | place: Indian Ocean: North | collected 2010
GATCTAATTAGATACTTCTTCTCTAAAAATTCATCATCAATATATACAATTTCACGTGTAATTTTAATTACCGGAATTTTGTTACTTCAAAGTAGAACTGTATTAATATTGACTATATTTTACTTAGTAAGTTTTTTTATTATTGAGAAAAAATTTTCTTTTAAAGAAATTATTAAATTTATTTTCAGTTATATATTAATGCCGATTTTGTTGGTCTCTTTAATTTTTAATTTTCATATGGATAATAAAAAAGTTATTCAACAAATTAAAGATGAAAAATTTTATAATAATATAACAAAACAAAATACAAAAAATTCACCAAAAATTATATATAATTTTAATCTTAATACGTTTTTTGATAATACAAAAAAACCGATTAGAGTAATTTCTGAAACTAATTTTTCGTCTGGAAGATTTGATGACTGGTCAAATATATTTTTAGAAATGAAAAAAAATATTTTAATTGGCTTTGGTGCTCAAGGAGATAGATTTTTGATAAAACAATCGGCATCTAATGGATTAATTTATGCATATTCATCATCTGGTATTATTGGTTTATTCTTTTATTTCATATTTTCTTTACTAGTCTTATTAAAAACTTTAAAGGAGCTTTTTCTCAAAGATAGAAAAAATAATATTGAAAAAATTAATAATATCTTAATATTGATAATTTTAATGAGATCACTTTTGGAGAGCTCTTATGCAGTTTTTGGAATAGATTTAATCATATTATCAACTTTATTAAGTTCCGGAGAAAAATGGAAATTGAATAGATTATGAATATCACAACCCTATTTTTAATTTTAAGTATTTTTTTTAATTTTTTAATAATTTTATTTTTTTCAAGAATTAAATTATTTAGATTTAATTTAGACAAACCCGACAATATAAGAAAAATTCACTCTAAGCCAACCCCATTAGCAGGGGGTGTGATACTTTTTTTAAATATTTTCATTTACTATTTTTTTACAATCTATTTTAATAATTTTTTTCTAAATGAAATATTTTTTGTTAATATCAAAACATTAAATATATTTTTTTTAATATTATTAAGTATTTTTTTTCTTGGTTTTTTTGATGATAAATTTAACTTAAATGCAAATCTAAAATTTTTTATCTTAATATTAATTATATTTTCTCTACTTAAATTAGATCAAAGTGTTCTTATTAATGAAATAAATTTTTCTTTTTATAGCAAGAATATATCTCTAGATAATTATAATTTTATTTTTACAATTTTTTGTTTTTTAGTTTTTATGAATGCCTTTAATATGTTTGATGGAATTAATCTACAATCAACTTTATACTCTTTATTTATATTTTTAAGTATTTTATTTTTTTACGCTGACTCAATTTTGATTAAATTACTAATTATTTTCTTGATATGCTTTTCTTACTTAAATTATAATGAAAAATCATTTTTAGGAGATAGTGGTACTTTGTTACTTGGATTTATAATCAGTTATTCATTTATAAAATTGCACAACTTAAATTTCATAAAATATGCCGATGATATTGTAATTTTTATGCTCATACCTGGAATTGATTTAATTAGATTGTTTATAACTAGATTATTAAAAAAAAGAAGTCCATTAAGTTCTGATCGTCTCCATTTACATCATTATTTAATAAAATATTTTTCGTTAACTCAAACTATATTAATAATTTCAGCATTAATTATTACTCCAATCATTCTAAGTAAGATAAATATTAATAATATCTATGTAATTATTGTAACATTAATAACTTACTTGGGTTTATTATTTTGGTTAAATAATAAAAATAATAATCATTTTGGATAAACTTTTTTAAGATAGTATTCGCAATAATCTTTTAACCCTTTTTCAAGTTTTATTTTTGGTTTCCAGCCTAATTTTCTTATATGTCTTGAGTCAAGCTGTCTTCTTCTAACTCCGTCTGGATATTTTCTATTAAAAAATATTTTTCCTTTAAATTTAATTATTTTCTTTAACATATATACAATTTTTTTAATTGAGTAATGTTCGCCACCACCAATATTAATAAAGTCTTGATCTATTTTATTACGCATCACGAAATAGATAGCTGAAGATAAATCTTCCACATTAAGAAATTCCCTCTTAACATTTCCGGATCCCCAAACTTCAACTTTTTTATAATTTTTTTCTTTTGCAAATATAAATTTTTTAACTAATGCTGGTAATACATGGCTTGAGTTTAGATCAAAATTATCTCCTTCTCCATATAAATTAGCCGGCATTAAGGATATAAAATTTTTTTTTTTACTTTTTCTTAAATGTTGACAATATTTCAATGAAATAATTTTAGCTAGGGCATAACCCTCATTTGTCTCCTCAAGATAAGAGGACAATAATGATTTTTCTCTAATAGGTTGATCTGTTTTTTTTGGATATATACATGCAGATCCTAAGTTGATTAGTTTTTTCACATTGTATTTATAACAAGCATTAATAACATTTAGACCAATCATTGAATTAATATAAATATAATCAGATTGGTATTTCTTGTTATCCATAATTCCACCTACTTTTCCAGCCGCATTAATTACTATTTCAGGTTTAAATTTTTTAAACCATTTGTTAACAGAATTTTGATTGGTAAAGTCTAAGTCTTTTCTCTTACATTCAATAATATTTAGTTTCTTTTTTTTTAATAGATTGTATAGCGATTTGCCCACCATACCTTCTTGACCGGCTATAAGAATTTTTGATTTCAATTTTCTATTTTAAAGTTAATTTTCTCGTAATTTCTAAATCAGATTCTATCATCTCTTTAATTAACTGATTGACATTAATTTTTGGTTTCCATCTTAATAATCTTTTAGCTTTATTCGCATTACCTACTAAATTTTCAACCTCATTAGGACGAAAGTATTTTTTACTTATTCTGATAACAATCATTTCTTTTTTTAATTTAGGAAATTTTTTTTTATTAAATTCTGTTATTTTTGCATATTCCCTTAGACCTTTATTAATCCATTTAATTTTTATACCCAAGTGTCTAAAACATTGATTTATAAAAAATTTTACTGTGTATTGTTTTTCGGTAGCAATTACAAAATCATCAGGCTTTTTGTACTGTAAAACTTTCCAACACATTTCAACATACTCTTTTGCATGACCCCAATCTCTTAAAGAATAAATATTTCCTAAATAGAGACATTTTTCGAGTCCATGTATTATTCTACTTATACCAATTGTAATTTTACGGGTTACAAAAGTTTCGCCTCTTCTTGGAGACTCGTGATTAAATAATATTCCATTAGAAGCAAATATCCCGTAAGACTCTCTGTAATTTTTAGTTATCCAATAAGCAAATAACTTAGATGTTGCATAAGGACTCTTTGGATAAAATTTAGTTTTTTCAGATTGTTTTTTTTCTTGAATTTCGCCATAAAGTTCAGAGGTTGAAGCTTGATAAAATTTGGTTTTTTTTTCTAAACCACAGTCCTTTATAGCCTGTAACAAATTTAAAGTTCCTAGTGAATTAACACTCGATGTATAATTTGGAAGTTGAAAACTAACTCCTACATGACTTTGGGCTGCTAGATTGTATAATTCATTAGGTCTTACTTTGCTGATAACTTTCGTTAGAGAGTTTGGGTCTACTAGATCTCCATAATGTAAAAAAAACTTATTTTTATACTTTTTTGACTCATAAATATGATCAATTCTTGAAGAATTTAATGAAGATGATTTTCTCTTTATCCCATGTACAATATAATTTTTTTTTAATAAAAATTCAGCTAAATACGATCCATCCTGTCCTGTTATTCCGGTAATTAAAGCTTTTTTAAATTTCATAAAGATATAAATACAACTATTATATCAAAAGTTTTATTATGCAATAATTATATAAAAATGAGACTCTCTATAATAACGATTACATTAAACAGCGAAAATACCATTAGGGACACATTAAACTCTGTTATGTCACAAACTTATAAAGATATTGAACATATTATTGTAGATGGAGGATCAATAGATCAAACTTCATCAATAATAAAAAGATATCCTTTTCCCAATAAAAAAATCTATATTAAAAAAAATTTTGGTATTTATAAGTCTATAAATTATGGCATTAAAAAAGCTAAAGGTAAATATATAATGATCCTTAATTCAGATGATATTTTGTATTCAGAGAGAACAATTTCAGATTTAATGAAAAAAATAATTATTTACAAAAATACAGAAATTTTTCTTGGTAATGTTTCGTATTTTAATGAATTTAATTATGATTATATAAAAAGATATTATTCATCTAAAAATTTTAAATTATGGCATATGAAATTTGGCTTAATGCCACCACATCCCTCATCGATAATTTCAAAAAAAGCTTACGATGAGAACGGTTTATATAACGAAAATTTTAAGATTGCTGGTGACTTTGATATATTTTTAAGATTTTTGGTTTTAAAAAAACTAAATTTTAAAATTTTAAATATGGATGTGGTTAGAATGAGAACTGGAGGTGTATCTGGTAAAAACTTATTTAGTTATTGGATTTCAACAATTGAAATTTTAAGGTCATACAAGCTAAATAAAACTAGTACAAATATCTTTTATATTTTAATGAGAATTCCTGCCAAAATTTCTCAACTTATAATTTTAAATCAAAAAAAGTTGAATAAAAAGTTTGGTCTATTTAAGATTTTATTTGAGAAAAAATTTTATTATCAAAATAGTTTTAAGATAGTCAAAAATATTGATAAATTTAAAGAAAAAGATAATTTTATACTCTCTGGTATGAATTTAGCTTTTTTAGGTTATTACTCAAACAAAGAAGTTTATCCTACTCAAAATTTGTTTCATTGGCCAGATGGAATTTGGGCTCAAAAGCATACAAGATATAAAAAAATCCCAGGTCGTGAGCTCATTAAAAATTTGAAGATATCAAAAAATATTAAAAAGATTTTAGTACTTGGAAATTTATCTGAAAAATCAAAAAAATATTTAAAAAAAAGATTTAAAAAATTGGATATAGAAAATATCAAATTACCATTTGGTTCGATTGAAAAAATTATAAAAAAGAAAATAGTTTTATCTAAAAATCAACTTACATTCATTACTTTGCCTACACCAAAACAGGAAAAACTTGCGTATTTTTTATCTAAGAATAATTATGAATATAAGATAATATGTATTGGTGCCTCAATTTCAATTGCCTCTGGAGAAGAAAAACAAGTACCAAAGATTATAAAAAATTATGAATTTTTATGGAGATTAAGACGTGAGTTTTTTAGAAGAACTAAGAGACTGATCGAAACATTTGTATATTACTTTATTGGTAAGTATTTTAAACAAATTTATGATAAAATTCGCTTTATAGAAATTGACTAAAAAAAAATTATTTATTTGGGTTTGTGATTACTCTGAGATCTCTGGAGAAGGAAGGCTTGCTAGATTATTTATAAAAAATCAAAGATTTGATTTAAAATATGATTTAAAATTTAATCAAAAAAAAACCGTAAAATTAAAGTATTTATCAACTATTCAGGGTATAATTTTCTGCTGGAATAAATTCTTTAAGGGAGAAAAGGTTTGTTACTTAAATTATTTGCCATTTTGGAACGTTTTAATTTTTATATTATTGCCTTCAAACACTATTTTAGGTCCAATTACTGGAGGAGCTAACTATTCAAAAAAAAATTTTTTTAACCTTTTGATCAGAGGATTTTTTTTTCCTATTCTATATAAAATAAGTGAAATTTTCGTCTTCACAAAATTTAAAAAACCAATTTTTTCGACTGATCTTTTGAAAGACTATATTTCAAATAAAAATCAAAAAAGGGGTAATTTCAATTTCATTTTCAAGAGTATGAATTCAAAGAAAAAAGAAAAAAAAAGATTTGATTTTGTTATTTATTATCGTAAGCATTCCAATAAAGTTAAGTTTTTCCCATACTCATTAGTACAAAAAATTGCAAAAAAAAATTTTAAGATAGCTATTATAGGTGATAATTTAAATATCAAAAATGTTAAAAATTTTGGATTTTTAAAAAACAAAAAAGTACAAGAAATTCAATCACAATCTAGATTTACAATAGCTTCAGGTGAAAATATTTATAGTTTTTTTACATTAGAATGTTTGTCAAATAATGTTAGAATTTTTTTTGATTTAAAATTAAAAAAAAAGATAAAATATTTTAAAAAAAATTTTATATCTATTAATTTTGAAAAAGATGATTATTTAGATTATTTGAAAAATTAAAATAAATGAAAATTATATTAGGAATTAATGCCTTCCATGCAGACTCATCAGCATGCATTATTGTAGATGGGACAATTGTTGCTGCAATTGAAGAGGAAAGAATAAATAGAAAAAAACATTACTCCGGGTTTCCAGTTGAATCTATTAAAGAATGTTTAAAAATAGCTAAAAAGAAAGATAATGAAATTACAGATATTGCTTTTAATACTAAACCATATAGTAATTTAATTCAAAAAAGTTCTTTTTTCTTAAAAAATTTTTCTTTAAAAAATAACCAATTTTCAAATCGTCTAAAAAAAAAATTAAATATCAAGTCATTCTTATTTAAGAATTTTATTTTAAACAAAGATGTGAAGTTTCATTTTATAGAACATCACCTAACTCATATTGCATCAGCATTTTATCCATCAAAGTTTTCAGATGCGATAGGTCTCTCTATTGATGGATCAGGTGACTTTGTAAGTTTTGCAGTAGCTAATTGTAAAGAAGGTAAAATTAATATTTTTAAAAAAATTTTTTTTCCTGATTCATTGGGTATTTTTTACCATGCAATAACTCAATTTTTAGGTTTTAAAAATTATGGCGATGAATATAAAATTATGGGTTTAGCAGCATATGGTACACCTTTATATTTTGATAAAATTTTGTCTAATATATTCATTCAAGATAAAAAAAAGGAATTTAAACTCAATTTAAAGTTTTTTAATCATCATAAAAAGAATTTTAAATATATTGCTGATGACAATTTGATTATAGATGAAATTTTCTCTGAAGAAATTAATAATCTTTTTTCAAAAGAAATAAAAAAAGATTATGAACAATTCAGAAAAGATATGGCATCCTCAGCTCAAAAAATTTATGAATATTATTTTAGAAGAATTATAGAAGAAGTTAAAAAAGATAGTGATTCTGAAAATATAGTATTTTCAGGTGGTTGTGCTCTTAATTCATCTGCTAACAAATACTTAACTGAAAACAACGGTATTTTTAAAAACGTATTCATACCATTTGCTCCAGGCGATAATGGTGGTTCAATTGGTGCTGCTTTAGTTGTAGCGTCAAAATATAACTTAAAGATGGAAAATTTGAAAAGTCCTTATCTGGGAAAAGAATATTCAGACAATGAAATTGAAGAAATTCTTAATAAAAGTTTTTATACGAATAAAATTGATTATAAATTTTTTAAAGATGAAGAACATTTATTAAAAAAAGCTGCAGAATTAGTTGCAAATAATAATGTGATTGGATGGTTCCAAGGTAAAATGGAATTTGGTCCAAGAGCACTTGGAAATCGATCAATTATTGCAGATCCAAGAAATCCTAAAATGAAAGAGATAATTAATATGAAAATTAAAAGGCGAGAGTCATTTCGACCTTTTGCACCTTCAATATTATCAGAATTTCAACAAGATTGGTTTAAAGGAAATTTCGATAATCTATACATGTCATCACTATCAGATGTTTTAGAAGAGAAAAGAAAAATTGTACCCTCAATTACTCATATAGATGGGACAGCTAGAATTCAATCTGTACATAAGCATTACAATCAAAGATATACTAATCTTCTTAAAACATTTTATAATCTTACAAATGTTCCAATTTTGCTTAATACGTCTTTTAATGAGAATGAACCAATTGTTTCAAGACCAGAGGAAGCATTAGATTGCTTACTACGTACCGATATGGATGCTATTTTTATAAATAATTTCTTAATTAAAAAAAAATGATCAAATTTCCAAAATTTTCATTGTTTCTTTAACAGTAACTCTCCAATCATATTTAGCATAGTGCTTATTACCAATATTAATTAAATTACTTCTTAAATTGTCATTTTGTGAAATATCCAAAATAGAGGATTTAATTTCATCTAAATTATCAGGATCAAAATAAAGAGCAGCAGATCCATTCACTTCTGGTAAAGCTGACCTATTAGAAATTAAAACTGGACAACCTTGTGACATTGCCTCTAATGAAGTTAAGCCAAAAACTTCACAATAAGAAGAAAAAATATAAAATTTTGCATTCCGATATAGTTTTTTTAAATAGATATTTTCTAAATTTTTTAAAAATATTACTTCAGAATTTTTAAAATTATCTTTTACAAAATTCTTAATTTCTTTGAAATACTCTCTATCTAAAACCTGTAAAACAAGAACAAATTTTAAATTGAAATTATTTTCTTTCTTTAAAACTTTATACACTTTTAAAAGATTCAAAATATTATGATATTTGACACAAGATAAAACAGAAATAAAGTAATCATTGTAGTCAAAACTTTTAATATCTTTTTCTTTTGATTTATTTTCTCTTAAATATCTTTCATCTATGCCTAAATAGATACTATAAACTTTGCTTACATCTAATTTAAGTAAATTTGATATTTCTTTTTTTGCAAACCTTGAGTCAACAATTAATTTTTCACATGCATTAATTGATCTTTCTATTAAATATTTCATTAATATGTTTCTAATATAATTACCAGGCATCATATTAAATAAAACCCAAGGAAGATTTGAATGTAGTGCTAAAAAAAATCTTATCTTAAAAAACTTAAGAAATATTGGTCCAAAATTCATTGGAGAAAAAAATTTTTTAATTTTTAATCTTTTTAACTCAAAAGGTAAAAAAAATTGCATCCACAGGACTCTAATAATTATTATTGAGTAGAATTCTGGCTTAATGATATAAACAATATTTTTATTCTTTTTCTTAATAACCTCATTATAATAATTCTTAGTCAAAAAAATGTAAACTTTCTCTTTTAAGTTTTCATTCTCTAGAAAATTACAAAAATTTAAATTATATGTTTTTGTACCACTGCCTAAATTTGTTCCTACAAAATCAATACCTAGTGCCATATCATTATTTAGTAAAATAATTCTTGTACCATCTAAAAAGGTATGGAATTCTCTCTTCTAGTTTGTATTTTGGTTTCCATTTTAAGAACTTATATGCTTTTTTATAATCCATATATTGTATTGATATTTCACCTGAAGTTTTTCTTTTTAACATTTGTTTAGAAATTTTTTTAAAATCTTTTTTTTTATCAGCAAAATCATATATTTTTTGTATAACATATTTAACTTTATATTTTTTGTTTGTTCCAACATTGAAGACATGACCTGAAAATTTTTTTGAGTTTAAATATAAATTTTTTGCAAGCAATTGATATAAATCAACGATATCACTAATATAAACAAAATCTCTTATTGCTTTACCGTCACTTCTCATTATTAATTTTTTATTTAGTAAACACGCTCTAATAGCTTCAGGTATTAATGCGGTAAAATTTAATTGACCTGGACCGTAAATGTTTGAAAATCTAGTTACTATTAATGGAATTTTATACAGATCTTGAGAATAACTCAGAGCAATCATATCAGCACATGCTTTTGAAGTGTCATATGGAAAATTTGGTTTTAAAGGATAATCCTCTTTGTATGGCAGTTTGCTTATTGGATAATTTCCATAAGCTTTATCTGAAGATGCAATAATGACTGATTTTATATTTTTTGCATTTTTTCTAATTACCTCCATTAAAGTATAAGTGCCTCTAACGTTTGTTTCCCAAGTAGAAAAAGGATTCTTTTTGGCAATACCTACCTCAACTTGTGCAGCTAAATGAAAACAAATTTCAATTTTATTTTTAGAAAAAATTGATTTAAGTAGTTTTTTATCTGTTATATCTCCACAGATTAAATCTATATTTTTATCTATTTTTTCATAAAATAATATACTACTTATCTTTTTATTTTTGGTTAAACCAATCACCTTAGCACCTGACTCTATAAGTTTCTTTGCAAGATTTGATCCTACAAAACCACCAACACCAGTGATAAAGATTGTTTTGTTTTTAAAAAAAGATTTTTTCATTAAGAAATGTTAATATCTCTTCTCGCTTTCTCTAACTCAGAAATTGTATTGATGGTTATATGTTTTCCTGAATGTTTATGTAAAATAAATTTTTTATTTTTTGAAGATTTTGTAATGAAATCTCTAAAAGATTTGTAATTTTTAAGATTTCTTATTTCATTTGAATTAAATAAAAAATATCCAATATTAAACCATAGGTTCAATTTAGGTTTTTCTTTAAAATTCACGATTGTTGAATTGTTTTTTATTTCTACTATCCCAAAGTTAGTTTTCATTTCATAACAAGTCATAAAAATTTTATTAGTTTTTTTTTGAAATTTTTTTATGAGGTTATCTAAATTTATATCTGCAAAAGTATCTCCATAACAAACCATATAATATTTTGATTTAATGTGTCTCATACAGAAAAAAACCCTTTTAATGATGTCCCAATTTACTGGCATTTTAATATTTCTAATATTTTTTTTTTTATATTTTTTTTTTAAAAATTTATCAAATTGGATAGCTTTAAATCCTGTGGCTAAAACAATACGATAAACTTTTTTTTTTAAGAAATAATCGATTATACTTTCAAGTATTGATTTTTTTTTTATCTTGATAAGGGGTTTAGGTGTAAATTTAGTCAATGGTTTAAGACGACTCCCTTTTCCACCGCAAAGAATTATTATGGTTAAATTTTTTTTAAATTCTATAAGAGTTGATCTCATGTATCTAAGTTATATTTAATAAATTTTATTTAACAATATAAATTATATAAAAATAAAATTTATTTTGAAAACAAGCTTCTTAAAAAACGATTCAAAAATTCGAATGAACACCAAATATAAAATCTTATTGGATTGCCATTTAGTGATTTTAAGAGCCTTTTTCGAATAGAGATTTCTTTAAAAAATTCATTTAAATCAAATTTTTCATATTTGTTTTTATCAACAATTATATAAGAGTTTTTTACAACAAAATGTTTGAATTTTTTTTTTTTCCGAGCAATTGAATGAAAAACATCTTCACAATATGATTTTCCTGTTAAATTTGTGGGTATCATTTTTAATATATTCTTTTTAAGATATAAAACACAGCCTCCAGGAAGCCAATCGGTTTCAATAAGATTTTTTTCATCAAAAAAATTAGCTAAATACGCAACACCAATTGCAGTGATTTTTCCAGCTTTTTTTGAATATAAAGGTGCATCACAAAAAATATACTTTATTAAACTACTAAAAAAATTTTCATTTTTATAGTTGTAGTGTGGCTTTCGATTATCATCAAAATACATTGGTCCGACTGCTACTTTTTGTTTTTCAAGTTTTTTAAATTCATGTAACATATTTTTTAAACAGTTTCTTGAAAGTAAAATATCATCATCAATTTGAAATACGTATTTATTTTTGACTTTCATCAAACCTATGTTTCTTTGAACAATTTGATTCTTTTTTTTTGAAAATATAAATTTAATATTTTTTCTAATTAATCCTTTTGGAATTTTAGTTTTGATTGGAAAAACACAAATGATTTCATTTGGTATTATTGAGCCTTTATTCAATGAATTGATTGTATTAACTATTTGATCTCTTCCTAAAGATGCTATAACAACTGAAATTTTCATAACAAATCTTTTATCTTTATATTGTTATTTATAATCGCATAATCATTTAATATTTTTTTTTTATTATCTAAAATTTTATTTATCAATTTGTGATTTGAAATTTTATTTTGAAAATCTTTTATACTTGAAATTTGTATTTTTGATGCAACTTTGCAATCGATAAAAAAATCATTTTCATATTCATGTTTTATTTTTAAGTTGATTGGTATTACATCTTTATTCAAGGCTTTTACAGATACAGTTGATCCACGATATAAAAGAAATTTTGATTTAAGAAGATCGGCGTCAATTGAGTTATCTGAAAAAGATATTTTATTCTTAAACATATTAAAATCTTTGAAATTTTTTATTATAAAAGAATTTTCTCTTTTATGGTATATTGGGTGAAATCTCCAAATAAATTTTATTTTGTTATAATGTCTTAAATAGCTTGAAATAAAGTTATAAAGTTTTATGTTTTCACTATCTAGACCTTCTGGAGCGACTAAACAATAATTTGAATTATTTAATTTACTTTTTTTCCACACTTTATTCTTTGAAATACAAAGTAATTTTTGTTTTCTACTTTTTTTAATTCTAGAGTAAATTTTTTTTGATATTTGATTTGAAAATATTATTTTTTCAGGATCATTAAATTTTCCAAGTTTTAGAAAAATTGAATTATGATAAGAAGAAATAAATGTGTGATTATATGCAATAGTCTTAATATTTGAATCAACTTCTTTAGCTGCTCTAAAAATCACTCTTTCTAAAGCATGTCCCTCATAAATAGATACTATTGACTTTGGTTTTTTCCTTCGTACCACATCTTTTATTTGATAAAAATATTTAATGTTATCTATAGTATTCCCATGAAGAAAACTTAAGCTAAATAATAAATAGTATTTTCTCTCAAAATTATTTTTTTTTATTAATGCTATTAAAAAATATTTTAAACAATATATTGATGTTAAAAAAAATATTTTTATTTCTTGAAAAAAATTACCTCTTTTATTCAGTTCATAATAGTCTTTAATTTTTTTTTTTAAGTTTAAAAAATCTTTTTGATGATTAGCAGCAATAATAAAGAAGTTTATTCCCTTTTTTTTTAATCTTTTAAAGAATTCTGAAAAATAGGCATCATTTTTAAGATTATAATCTTTATTAAACTTATAAGACACGAAAATAATATTAGTTTTATTTTTATCAATTTTTTGTATTTTTAAATAATACCTCAAAGAAAACACAAGTTTTATAAAATTTATTAACAAATTTTTTATAAGTAAAAATATATAAATAAATATAAATGATAAAAAATTTGTTTTGATAAATCTATATTTTTCTAATTCTACAGGATGAAGTCTTTTGTAATAAATCCAGTCATTACAAAGAATAAAAAGATCATCCTTTTTTTCTTTTAAAATACCATTAGATATTTTTTTTATAAAATTTGAAAATTTTCTTTTCTGAATCACATTAAGAATTTTTAGAAAGCCAATTTTTAAGTTCTTTAATGGTCATCCATTCTTTATTCTTATTTGATGAATAAACAAAATTTTTTTTAACTTTTTTGCCGTTTTTCACGTATTTTTTATTTTTGTAAATATCATAAATTGCTGGTAAAATTTTAAAATATTTTGAATATTCATAAGTATAAGGTGCATCCTCTAATCCAATCATTTGTTCATGAATTTTTTCTCCTGGTCTAATACCTATAAAATTTATTTCTGCTTTTGACGATATTGTTTTAGCAATATCCACCACTTTCATTGAAGGAATTTTTGCTACAAAAATTTCACCACCCAAACTTTCTTTAAAAGCAAAAAACACACAATCGATAGCTTGATCCAAATTTATCATAAATCTTGTCATGTCTGGATGTGTGATTGTCATTTTTCCATTTTCTGCTTGGCTCCTAAAGAAGGGAATTACTGAACCTCTTGAATTTATTACATTTCCATATCTAACTACTGAAAAACTTATCTTTGATTTGTTATTAGTAAAATTAGATGCAATTATTAATTTATCGGAACATAATTTTGAGGCACCGTACAAATTAATTGGATTGCTAGCTTTGTCAGTTGATAAAGCTACAAGTTTTTTTATATTATTTAACTTCGCAGATTGAATTACATTAATAGCTCCTAAAACATTTGTTTTTAAACATTCCTCAGGATTATACTCTGCGGTTGGAACTATTTTGGTAGCAGCGGCGTGGATAACATAATCAGCTCCTGAAAAAACATTATTTAAAGAATTCAGATCTCTCACATCGCCGATAAAAAATTTAACTTTAGAATTTTTTTTATATAAATTTACCATTTCCCATTGTTTCATTTCATCTCGAGAAAAGATTCTGATTTCTTTCGGGTTTTTTTTTAGTATTTTGGGTATACATGCTCTTCCAAATGATCCTGTTCCGCCTGTTATCGCTATAATTTTATTATTAAACATTTTTAAATATTTCTAAAAATTTTTTTCGATCTTTTTTAAGTTTATTTATTTGATAATTTAAATCCAGTTTTGTCTTTATATGAGGTATGATTTTTTTTATTTTAAAGTTACTTAATGACATGTTTAAAGGTCTTCTAGTATAATTTTTTACGTCTAACAAAGACTTTTTTAAATATCTTTTATTTAAAGAAAAATTTTTTGTTATAATTGAGGCAAATCTATATTTACTTATAGAAGTGTTAGAACTAACGTTAAACAGTCCATATTTTCTTCTACTTTCTAAATTATGAGCAATATCAACTAAAATTCCTGAATAAATTGGAGTAAAAAAAACGTTTGACCATCCATAAAAGTTTTTTTTATTGCTAATCGAATTGAAAATTTCACTTAAAAAATTTTTGTTATTTTTTAAACCCCAACAAAAAAAATTTGTTCTAAGTATAATATGTTTTTTGCAAAGTTTTTTTACAATCTTTTCTGCTTTATATTTTGTCAATCCATAATTATTAAGAGGAGAAATTTTACTATTTTCATAAAATATTTTTTTTTTTCCATTAAATAATTGGTCAGTCGAAATATGTATTAAGGTTGTTTTAGTATTCTTGCAAGCTTTAGCAATATTATGAACCAGTTTTACATTTACATCATAAGCTTCGGCTTTATTTTTTTCACAATATTCTACATCCGTGATCGCTATTAGATTAATTAAAACTGAAATTTTTTTTTTGTTAATGAAATCAATAATTTCTTTTGTTTTATTAAGATTAATTTTTATTTTATTAAATTTTAAGTTTGATTTTTTAAATTTTGTTCTATTAACGTTTGAATAATAATTTTCTTTTTTATGTCTGAAAAATAACCAATTATTTCCAAGTAGGCCTGTGCCTCCTAATAAAAGAAAATTTCTCATTAATATTTAACTATTTTTTGAACTTGTATAGTCGTGTAAAATAAAGTCTTCTCTTGTACCTAACATATGACCTACTTTGGCTTCTGGATCATTTGACCAAACTAAAACTTCTTGATCGGCATATAAGAAATCACAATTTTTACAGTATTCAATATCGTCAAATCTTTTTTCTTCATGAGCTTTTCTTAACTCCATATATTTTTCACCCCAATAAACTTCTTCAAAAGTTTGTTTATCAAGATGACCTAAAATACTTTTTTCTTCATTTGGAGGTCCTAGAGTTTGACAACAAGGCACCATTGAAGCTGTTCTACCCGCAGACCCACCAGCTCTGATAGTTATTTCAGGGGCAAAAGGTCTTCCACATGTTTTTTTTTGTAATGAGTATCTTGGATTTTTATTATCGTAATTACCACTCCAATTATGCATCTTCCATATGTATGAACGTAAACCAATTTTATCAATCACATTTTTTTTATATTGATCTATTTCATGCTCTATTTGTTTATTATCAGTAATTAAATGATAAGTACTTAATTGACATTTTAGATTTTTTTTTAAAATATAATTCTTAATTTCTTCTAAATTTGACAAAATTAATTCAAAATTATTTACATTCATCCATTTATTATATTTTTCTTTATTATATCCAATCACACTTACTCTTATAAAATCTATACCAGCATCTAAAACATCATTCATGAATTTACCATTTAATCTTGCACCATTACAGTACATAAAACATTTAAGATTTCTTTTTTTAACAGCTCGTACATATTTGTCTAAATCTTTTGCCATCGTGGGCTCACCACTACCCTCAAGATTTATTTGAGGACTTCCATATTTTGGAACTATTTGATCTAATATTCTTTCAAAATCATCAAGTTTCATTTTTCTTGTGAAATTGGATCCTCTTCCAGGATTCGATTGGGGGCACATCTGACAGGTATAATTGCACCCTCCAAAAACTTCCATTACAACTCTTTCAAGCTTAAGTTCATTTTTTTTATTTTGATGATCTGCATTAACCATATTATATAAGAATATTGAATTTATAATCTTCTAGATATATATAAAGTCATGTCAATAATAAATGTTAAATACCACAATTTATCAAGTTTTAAGAATAGTTTTAAAGAAGCTAAACCTTTTCCACATTTAATTTTAGATAATTTTTTGGAAAAAGAATATTTCGAAAGCTTTAAAATTGATAATTCAATGAATTCTAAGAAAGATGGAAAATCATTTAGTGGTGATGTAGAAAATGAAAAATGGATAAGTAAAAATGTGAATTTACCTAATTTTATATCGAAAATAGTTTATGAGCTTAATTCCGAAACTTGGATTAAAAATTTAAGATCTTTAACGGATATTGAAACATTATTTTCGACAGAGGTTGGAAATACTGATTTAGCAAATTATCATGAAATGTATGAAAGTGGTTTTTTAGGTTCTCATGTTGATCATTCATCTGATCCAAAAACAGGATTACCCCATGTTTTAAATATCATTCTTTATTTAACGAAAGATTGGAATAATAATTGGGGGGGAAATACAACTCTGATGAGCAATAATGGAAAAAAAATAATTAAAGAAATAGATTATATTCCTAATAGAGCAGTAATCTTTTTACACACCCCTTATAGCTTTCATGGAGTCACAAGATTAGAAAATAATAAAAAAACTCGTTCATCATTGTACGTTGATTATTATTCACAAAACAAAGATCCATTTAAAAATTATAAGCTAGATTTTGGAACAAAATTTTTCAATCATGGCACCTGTTTTGTTCTGCCAAAAAAAATTGACTATTTCAAACCGAAAAATTTTTATTATTTAAAAACCAGAATTGGGTATTTAATTAATAATTTCCTAAATTAATTATTTTATTGCCAGAAAACCTTCAAAAGATCCATATTTGAAAATAGTCATTATATCTTTGAAACCTGCTCTTTTTAGCATATCTAGGTTTCCTTTTGATGAAAAAGGTTCTAACACACCTTTTAAAGATAAAGATTTTGAAATTATTTCTTGATCTGAATAACCTTTCTTTTTTTTATAATCAACATACACTTGATTAAGATAGTCTTGAAATCTTGCATCTGGTCCTCGTACTTTTTCAATTAAAAAAAAAGCTCCGCCCCAATTAAGACCTTTGAAAATTTTATTAACCAAAGTCTGTCTACTAGAAGTTGAAATAAATTGAAGTGTGTAAAAAGATGAAACTATACAAGTCTCTTTATAATTAACCTTAAGAGCATCCTTTACTAAAAATTTTATTTTGTGGTTTTTATTTTTTTTTTTGGCAAATTTAATCATTTCTGGAACAGTATCGTATCCCTCATAAGTAAATTTTTTCTCTTTATTATTTTTATGTCTTTTGTAAAGAGATCCCAAAAAAGTTCCTGTTGAACAGCCTATATCGATAATCTTTGATTTGTTCATTATAAAAAAATCTGAAAAATTTGCATATAGTTTTTGAGTTTCTAGATATAATGGAACAGATTTATTAATATGTTTATCAAAAGACTGAAAAACTGACCCTCTAAATGACCAATTTGCCCTTGAAGTTTTTATCTTATCACCAGCTCTCATTTTTTATATATCATTTCAAAATAAGGAGAACTTACAGGTCTACATCTTATTTTGTTAAATAACAACCTTTTTGGTGTTTGATAATGATGAATTGGAAAAATGTCAAAATATGTTAATTTATATTCTCTTTTCAAATCATAATTTAAAATATTTAAATCAGTATCATATGTTTTTTCAAAAAAAGGAGCGCTCACAAATCTATTTACAAAATAAATATTATTTGATCTTTTAAATTGCTCTGAATTAATATAATTTTGAAATGTTTTTCTCTTCATTTCACCAAAACTAAAAAAATTTGTAAAAAGACCAAAATCAACATTTTTAATATTATTGTACTCTTCAACAGGTATATAAACAAAGCTATCCTCAAGTTTTTCAGTATTCTTATCTAAGATTTCAGAGGATATAATATGATTTGCATCAGGAAAAAGTGTTTTTAAAAAAATAAAACTTCTTAAAAGTTGATGTGAGAAATCTATAAGATAATAATTTTTTGAATTATATTCTTTTTTTAAAAAAGACTGTAACCCTCCATAATATGAGCCAACATCAATATGATTTTGAACTTTATCCATTAAATTTTCTTGGATTATCCTATTAGCCAAATAGGCGTATCTGTTCCATCTATAATTAGTATAAACATCTTTGTATTTATAAAAACTTTTGACACCAGGTGTTTTATTAACAGGATTTTTTCTTAATAACTTTAAAGCATCAGCCATTTCAAGAATTTTTAAATCATCAAAAAAAGATTCTTTGTAATCTAAATTTCTCCAAAATAAGATTTTTTTCACTAAAGATTTTAATGTTTCAATCCCTCCAAATTTTTTTAAATGATCAAAACTGAGTTGGGGTGGAGCGGCTGTATCACCTTGCAATTCCCAATCCCTAAAGTTTTTTAAAAAATTTTTTTTATTATTTAAAATCTCTTCTAATGCTTTATCAGTTATGTGCTGATGTTTTTTATCAATATTAATTTGTTTTTTTAATATTTTTTTGTCAATCCTAGACAAAAATTCTTCAAAAAGTTTGTTTTTATCCATTGTATACTAATTATCAAATATATTATTTATATAATTCTTTAGTTCATCTTTATTTTGAATAAATTTTATATCATGTTTTCCTCTATCATTATTACAAAGCTTTTCTGTTGGATCATAAAAAATTGAGGGTTTACCCATTTTTTGAGCTATGACAGCTGTAGATGTCCAGGGAAAAGATATTACACATTTAGAATTTCTAATTAACTTAAAAGGAGAAACATCGTTAGAAAAATATTTAAATCTATCACTTATTTTATTTTTTAAAAAATATTTGTACCTTTGATCAAATTTATTTTTATTTCCATTTAATATATTTTTACTTGATTTAAAACCAATCAAAATATTTTTTTGAGAAGTTATTTCAAGAATGTCTTCAATATATTTTTTTAAGTTTGGATAAGAAATATAAAAATTATGATTTTGGTAAAAAGTGGCCTCAAAAAAAGGTCTGTATGGAACCAAATCAAATACTGCGAGATAATTAGAAATCTCAACGTCCTTTTTGGTATTATCAAAATAATAAATAGGTGACACTAAATTAAACTTTGTTTTTTGACATTGCTTCTCTAAAAGTTTTTTGTGTAGCTCAGACCATAAAAAAACATTATCCCATGTCATATTTTCTAAGCCTATCTCAGGTTTAGGATATCTTTGAAAAAATTTATAACCATCAAACGCACATGAATAAAAAAATAGAATAAATTCTGCATTATTTTTAGTATAATAAGACCACATTGGTCTATAAATATAACTTGATTGAGAATAAAAGTATTTTTTAGCTAAAGATCTTTCATCAATTAATTTAACTTTTAAACTTTTTGCTAAATCAGAAAAAATAAGTAACAGATAATAGTCACCAATAATTAATCTTAATATTGTTTCAATAAATAATATCAAAAAAAGTACTAAAAATTTTAGTCTTGCAAAAAAACTCAGTGCTGGTAATTCTTTTTTACTAAATATAATTTTCCTACCATTATATAATAATTTTCTATCTTCGCTTGAATTAGAAAAAACAATTTCTTGATTGTAATTTTCTATTAACCAATCAACAAAAGTAAAATTTTTTTGATTTATAATACCTTTTTTTTCAAATAAAATATTAAAATCAATATCATTTACTTGTAAAAAGTCATTATTTTCTTCTGATAATTTATTAATTAAATTCTTTTTTTCAAAAATAGTTTTATAACAAAAAATCAAACTTTTTGCTAATTCAAAAAATATCTTAAAAAACAAAAAAAATAAATTTCTAATATAGGATATAAACAAACCAGCCCTCTTAATTGGGTGTAGCCATTTATTTATTAAAAATTGATTGATAACATCATTATTAATTTTTGAACAAATCACAGATAATCTAAAATTGCTCGAAAAAATATCAAAAAGTAATTTTTGTTTAATTGTACTCTTTAAATTACGTGTTTTAAAATAACCAATAATTAATTTTTTATCTTCAATATCAAAATTAATATTATCAATATCGTTAAATAAATTAGAAAGAAAAAATGGATTTTTTTTTTGAAAAAAAATACTTTTTTTTATGAATGATGGTTTAAAAATATTTTTTTTTTTAAAAAAAAATTTCATAAATACTATGATATTGGGTGTTTCAATTTCCAAATACCCTTATCATTTTCCCATAAATGTTCTGGTCTCCAAGAGTCTACAACATCCCAAAAATGAGCTTCATTGATATCTAAAAATTCTAAAAATTCTGTAAAATATTTTTTTGGAAATTCTCCCTCAAATTTTTTCATTAATTTTATACCTTCTTCTCTAGTAATATGACCATCTCTTATTTCATGAGCAGTTTCCTCCGAACATCTGCCTAAACCAAATTTGATATATCTTAAATAATAATGAAAACCATCCATTTTATCGTCTAAACTTGAATATCTAGAGTATGTTCCCTCTGACCTCTCTGTATTAGGCTTAAAGCCAGTATTTTCAGAGGAATAATAATAATTTTCTTGTGGAGTCCATTTCCTAAAGTAAGAAAAAAAATATTTTCCTTTAATGCCTGCATCTAATAAATTTTCTGTGGATGGCATTTTATAAAAATTTAAATCTGTTGAATTTAAATGATCTATTTTTTTTTTAATATATTCTTTATTCTCTTTTCCAAATTTAATAAATTCGTCAAAATCAACTCCCTTAAAATGCTGTTCTTTAAATCTTTTAAATGATTTAAAAGGTTTATCATCTGACTCTGGATCTCCGGCGTATTCCAATTCACCATTTTCACCATAAAAAACTAAAGGAATTCCAAATTTTAGAGCAATTTGAAAAGGGGCTGCTATTTGACCTAAAACAAATACATGAAATGCATCACCTAATTCCTCAAAACTCAATCTCGCCAAAAGTCTTTGGGTAATTCCATTTGGTGTACAAAGAATGTTTGTAAAACCAGACTCAATCATCTTATTATGATTATATCTACCGATATCTGTATAACTTAAAGGCGACCAAGTGACTGTTAAAGGATTCATTTTATATTTATGTTTTAATAGATGAGCAACATAATTGGAGTCTTTACCTCCGCTAGATGGCACAATCACATCACAATTTCCTGACTTACTTCTATGTTGATCTAGTAAATCCTCTAGCTCCTTCTCTCTTTCATTCCAATCTATTTTTTCTTTTATATCATTGTTCAAACATCCTGAACAAATTTGATTTGAATTAAAATGTATTCTAGGCCTTTGATTAGACATAGTACATTTCTTGCACCATAGAACCTTTTTGGGAATTTTATCAACTTGTTTTTCTAAGTTAGATTTTTTGAACATTATTTTTAAAAAAATTTTTTATCATATTTAAACCAACCATGCCACTTTTTTCTGGATGAAACTGACAACCTAATAAATTATCTTTCAAGATCGCAGATGGAAATTTTATATTACCAAATTTAGTATAAGCTAAAATTATTTTTTCATCCTCTACTTTTGGGTAATATGAATGAACAAAATAAAAAAAATCTTTTTTTTTTAAAATATCATTTTTTTTATTAATTAATATTTCATTCCATCCAATATTAGGAATTTTTTGCATACTATCTTTACAAAACTTTACCACTTCACCTTTTAATATTTTAAGGCCAGCTGAATTTTCAAATTCATAACTTTTTTCAAATAACATTTGATACCCAAGACATATAGCTAACATAGGTTTACCTGAATTGAAAAAATTGATAATAGAATTATCTAAACTATTATTCTTTAAAACATTCATTGCTTTTGGAAAAGAACCAACTCCAGGTAATATTATACCATCAAAATCTAACAAATTATTTTCTTTAGAAATTATTTCGTATTTAAATCCGATTTTATTAATGGCATTACAAATACTAAAAATGTTATTTAAACCATAATAAATAATACCAATTCTCATTATTTACCTACATACAATTTGATTTTCTTTTAAAAATTTTTTTATTGAATGAATGCTATTTTTTTCAACATTTCGCTCTGTTTCATAATATCCTTTTAAGAAATCTATGTTTCCCTCTTTAAAATCTTTATCATCTGATTTAATAAGGTCTAAATAATGATAATGCAGCATTGATGAAATTGAAATCCCATCAACAAAATCTAACTTCGCAATTTTTACTATTTCATTTAAAGTGCCAAGACCACCACCTACAATAAATGGTACCTTTATTAAATTTTTTAAGCTTCTTATAAAATCCAAATCTAGACCTTTGCCAGTACCATCTGTATCAACAAAAGTTAAAATTATTTCTCCTACTCCATAATCTTGAATTTTCTTAATCCAATCCACCACTTTAATAAGAGATGAAGTTCTTCCATTTTCATAAAATGAATAATAATTTCCATCTAAATTTTTCACTGCCTCTATAGAAATTGAAATTGTAGAACTTCCAAAATTTTGACAAGAATCAACAATAAATTCCTCGTTTTTGAGAGCAGCAGAATTAATCGAAACTTTATCAGCGCCAGACTCTAATATTTTTTTTATATCTTCAAAATTTCTGACTCCACCGCCAACATTTAGAGGAATAAATGTATTTTTAGATGTTTCTTGAATTAGATTTATCAAATTATTTTGACCATACAAACTAGCAACTATATCTTGATAAAGAAATTCATCAGCTCCATCTAAATAATATCTTAAAGCATAATCTTTACATTTCCCCAGAACTCTCAGACCTTCAAACCGTACACCTTTAACTAAATTTTCATTTTTTATTTCAAATTTTGGAATGATCCTAAATAATTTGCTCATTTTTTATGTAATTTGACAATTAGTTTTATTTTTTCCTAAAAACTTATTAATTGGATAAAAAATTTTTTCATGTGACTCAATGCTTTCGTCAAACTTTGTTAAATTTGATTTTCTTTTAAATAATATTTCTTTAACTAATTTAGAGGTTAATTTACTTTGGTTTGGGAACAAAAATTTTAATTTTTTTTCATTTTTTTTAATGCTTACGTTCCCATTTGTAAACTGAATAATTTGATACTTGTCAATGTGATCACAAATGATGTCAATAATAATTTTAATATGACTCTTCATATTAAAATTTTGTAACATAAGATAATTATTATTATTTGAGTATGTAATATTTCCAAAAAGCTCAACATATTTTTTTTTGGATTTCTTAATTTCTTTTGAAAATTCATAATTAATCTTTTTAAAACTTTTAATATTTAAATAATTACATAAGTCTAAAAAATGGATAGTATTTGAACACATATTCCAATCAAAACCATTAATGTAAAAACTAATATTTTTGTATTTTCTTCTTTTTATAAATTTAAAAAATGAGTAACATCTTCTTGGAAAATTTACCCATCCTTTAATGTTTTTCTCTTTTAATATTTTTTTTGTATTTATTAAGTCTCTATAATTTTGAAAAACAACTTTTTCAAAAATAATATTCTTAAAAACTAATTTTGAACAAAGATATTTAAAAGTTAGAAATCGCTCTTCCGCACCTGTAGCTAATATAACTAAATCATAGAACTTATTGTGCAAGAAATTTCTTTTACTAATAAATGAAATATTTTTTGAATTAAATTTTTTTTTTAAATATTTTATCCTTTGTAAATTTTTTTCTAATACATGAATTTCAAAAATTTTTTCTTGTCTTAATGAAATTAAATGCCAAAAACCAATATTTCCACAGCCAACTAAAAGAATCTTCTTCAAATTATTGAATAACCTCCATCAATGACTAGAGTTGCTCCAGTAATATAACTTGCGTCTTTTGAGGCTAAAAAAATCACTGATGGTGCTACTTCTTTAGGCTCACACATTCTTCCTAAGGGAGTTTTTTTAATATATTTTTTTTGAAAAATTTTGCTTTGTCCCCTTAAACTATTTTTTACATGTCCTCTTACTCCACCAATACAAACTTGATTAACTCTAATTCCATAAGCTCCATAATATGATGCCATTTGTTTGTTAAGATTATTAATTCCACCTTTTACAACTGAATACGTTAAATTTTCGCTCATTTTCGTATTTTTATAAATATTTAAATCTTGTGCTTGAAGACTGTAAATTGATCCAAAATGAATAATACTTCCTTTTATTTTTTTTTCTTTCATAAAATTTCCAAAGGCTCTTGAAATCCAGACAGTAGATGTAAGTTGAAAATCTAAATTTTTTCTTAAACTTTCAAGTTTTATTTTTGAGAATTTATTTTCAGTCCAATCATTTGTAGTTGGGTATGAACAATTTACGAATACTTTGGGTAATCCATGTAATTTGAAAATTTTAATTAATCTTGAGTTTAATTCAATTAAATCTTTACAGTCAAAATAAATATTTTTTACTCCTTTAATCTTATTTCTTTTGATATCTAAATTTACAACTTTATATTTTTTAATTATAGCTTCTCTGCAAACATGTTTGCCTATTAATCCGCTTCCACCTAAAATATAAAAACATTCTTTTTTCATTTTAATTTCATTAAACTTTTAACTATCATTAAGTCAACTTTTTCATCTATATCAAAAGATCTTACTCGAGGCATTTCATAAAAAAATGTTTTGTTCAATATTATCTTATTATTATTTAGCAAAGTTTTTCTTCGCCAAGCATAAATTGATGCATTTAGATCGTATACTTTAGGGGCAGTTTGACGACTAAAAAAAATCTTATTCTTTTTTTTTATTAATTTAATATTATTATTTCTTATTTCGACCATGTTAAAATAAGGATTTTTATGTGATTTATTTCCAGAAATCATATTTGGTGCTTTTGATTTTTTAAACCTTTTTACTGCTTTTTTTATGTCATTTACATTTCTTAATGGCGAAGTAACATCAAGATCAACAATTATATCAAATTTTTTTTTATAAAAATTTTCACTTTGTTTGAGAAGATTGCGTATTACAAGAATCTTAGGGGTTTTAGAATTTGCTAATGACTTTTTTCTTTTGAAAGATTTATCTGCTCCATATTTTTCACCTACTTCATTAATTTTTTTACTATCAGAACTAACAACAATCTTATCAAACATCCTAGACTTTTTTGCTTGCTCGATTGTAATACCTATTAAATGTTTTTTATTGATGAGTTGTAAATTTTTTTTTTTTATTCCTACAGAATTTTTTCTCGCACATATTGTCGCTAGATAATTCATTTTTTTTTTAAAATTTTAGTTATGTAATTTATTACTAGTTTTGCATCATTAAGGCTACAAGTGTTTTTATTTGATTTAAAAAAATCATCATGCATTTTTTGATTTAATCCAAATCTATTTAGTTTTTTGAATTTTATTTTTAAAATTTTATTTTTTGAAATTTTTTCAATAATGAAATTTTTAAGATCTGCATTAATTTGAAATTTTTTTCCTATCAATTTTATTTTTCGACTTTCAAATTTTGAAAAAAGGTTAAAA
>MDSZ01188594.1_pt1 | contig 25520 bp, 27 predicted proteins | sample 811201 | NCBI WGS metagenome assembly MDSZ01 (sample SAMN05326647, study PRJNA326480) | marine metagenome | isolation source: seawater | place: Indian Ocean: North | collected 2010
CTAAAGCAAGTTGAAAATACGGGTACCGATAATTGGTTTAATTTATTAAACAGTAGTGAATGGCAAATAGTTGATACCGTTTTCTCTAATTCTCAACTTTTAATTGATTCTTTATTAAATCCATATCTTTTTTATGACGGCTCTGAATCAATTAATCAATACCTTGATCTATTTTATGACCCTGGAAACAGTCGTTTTACGGGTATATCTGCACCAGCAGGAAATGAAAATTTAATCTATGTTTCCGATAATTATGGTGGAATAAATAATCAGTTTCGTTTGCTAGAAATAACGTTTCAAAGGTCACTAATTTTAGAACTCACAAATGGACAGAAAGTATGGTGTTTTAAGGGTATTTTTGGTTCAACAATTAAGGGTTATGGAACAGGAGCGGGCACAGTTAATAAGCCGTTAAGTATTGAAGTTGATTATGAAAATAATTTGTACTACACACAGTCAGGTGATTTTTTCCCTGTCCATAAGCTCATTCCGAATTTATCTGGAGATTTCGCGGTTTATATATCTGGTTTTCAACCTGGATTAAACGATATTATGGATGCATCTTTATTTGGTCATGCATATGATGTTGCAGTAGACCAAAATAAGTTTGTTTATGTTGCAGATGGCTTAGATTCAGATATTATTATTTTTGATTCTTATGGTAATTTCTTCAAAGAAGCTGGATATATACCTCAAGATAGTGCTAATATAAACATAATGGACAAAGTTTCAGCAATTGCAGTTGATAATAGAGGGGTGGTTTACGTATGCGATCGTGGAAGTGGCTCTGTTTTCAGGTTTGTTTTATCTAGCTCGTTGGATGATGATATTATTCCTAAAGATTAAATGAAACTCGTAACTACTTTAATAGTTTTTATGCCTTATTTGTTGAAAGCGCAGAATGATATCGCCTATGTTCGTTATTTTAAAGATGATCGCGACTTCATTTCTAACCTTTCTATGATGTCAACGGATAGACGAGGTTTACAGCATTTAGCGGTTAGTTACGATGAAAAAAACAGACCTGTTAAAATTGAGCGCTATGCGCCAAATGGATCTTTAAAAAAACGGGAAATGTTAAAATATAACCAAGATGATAAATTAGTTGAGAGGGGTGAATATGATGACAAGGGGAATTATCAAAGACTAATAGTAATTGGAAAAGAAGAGCCTTGGTCAAAAGAATTTAGACAATGGCAATACCCAGTAATGGAACCAATTGTATTTGATGATCAAAGAACCTACTTCACAATGGATGATGGAAATCATGTTTCATCTATATTATTTGAAACTATTGATGGTCAAAAATATGGGCAAATTGAATTAGATTATGACTATCTTGGAAGCTTGTCGGAAGAACGATGGCGAGATCTTCCTTCAGGTAGAATGGTTAGGCGTTTCAAATATCAATTTGATGTTTTAGCTGAAATTGTGCAGATTTGGGAGTATGGTCATGATGGTGGCCTTGTCTCTCATATGGCCCTTGCAAAAGCTCCAGCCGATGAATTATATCGCATACCGCCTCCCAGAACAGGAAATCAGCTAGATGAAGTTGATATAATTACCAAAGAAATTCGTCAAAAAAGGTCTATCATTCCATATGGTGGAGTAATTCCTAAGACAATATGGGATGAACTTATTTTAAAAAATGGTGATCGGTTAATGATAGACTTTATTAACATGAATGAAAATGGTATACGTTTTAGGTTGAAAGGCGAGGGCGAGTTCTTAACGATTCCCATAACTCGTGTCAAAACTTTGACCTCACGATTAGGAGATGTAATTTATCCTGAAAAAAGTCGAGGGGATATATATTGAATAACAAAATAATTCAACTTTTTTTAATTGGAAATATAGTTTTTGGTCAGGAATACCCGCCTCCAACTGATCTGGTAACTATCCCAACAGCAGGAACTCTAATGAGAGGGAGCTATTCATTGAATATGAGAATCTTAGATAGTGGAGGCATGATTGCAGGATTAAGGGCAGGTCTTACTGACCGTTTTCAATTTGGTCTTTCATTTGGGTCCCCAAATCTTATTGGAGATGATAGCCTTCGCTGGTACCCCAGGCCAGAGGCAAATATTAAATACTTACTTCTTGATGAAACCGAATCAATTCCTGGGGTATCCCTCGGTATAAATACTCAAGGTTTTGGTAACTATAATAGTGCTGATACATTACAAAGATATGACACAAAAGCCTATGGCGCATATCTAAGTGCATCAAAAAATTGGCAAACACCTTTAGGAAACACAGGACTTCATTCTGGTATAAATTATAATTTCACGGAAACAGCTGATAAAGATACTGATCTCAATCTTTTTTGTGGTATGGATCTAGAACTAAATCCTGAATTTTCATTATTATTAGAATATAGTGCTGCTTTAAATGAAAATAATATGACAGCTAGAACTATTGCTATTAATTCTGGGGGATATCTAAATGCGGCTATCAGGTGGACTTTTGTAGATCATTTTCATTTGGAGATGCACTTTAATAATCTACTTTTTGATAAAGATATAGTTAATTATTTTAAGCGAGAAATCAAAATTACCTATATTGAATATTTTTAAATAATATAATGACAGTGTTTAATAGACTTATTTCTTATATTTTTATTTCAACTTCATTAGCTGTTGCCCAGAGTGATATGGAATTAGGTATTAAAAACTACAATAATAGGTCTAGCGGAAGTATAGAAAGCAAAGCAAGCGAGACAATTATTAGCTCCGCAATACATTATTTTGAAAATGCTATCAAAATAAAAAATAACGAACGTGAAGCGGGAATTTTTTTATTAAAATGCTATTATTTTAAGGGGAAACACGTTGCAACTAATGACAATGATAGAAAATCGTTGTATAACTTGGGTAAAAATCTAGGTGAAAAGCTTATAATGACTTATCCTGAATCGGCTGCTATTAGGTATTGGTATTTAATTAACCTAGGTAGTTGGGCAGAGGTTTATGGAACACTTGCAGCTGCCAGAGAAGGGGTTGCGGATATTATGAGAAACCAATCCAAAAAAATTATTGAGCTTGATCAATATTATGCAAATGGTGGTGGATATTTTATGTTGGGAGCAGTCCATTTAAAATCACCTCGAATACCTTTTGTTCTATCGTGGCCGGATAATAAGAAAGCAGTTGATTATCTTACTAAAGCCTATAATACTGGGCAGAGAACATTTAGCCAAACAGTATATCTAGCAAGAGCACTAAAAAAAACAGGAAAAGAGGATAAGGCTAAAAAGTTGTTAATAGATCTTCTTGATCAACCGTTAAATGATTCAAGAATAGTGGAAGATCGAGACCAAAAACAAATTGCAAAAAACCTTTTAGAGCGATGGGGTTAGCTTTAATGAGACTCGGTTTAATCATTTTTTCTATAATATTTAGTTTTAATTTTGCACAAAAAGATAAAATTTATTGGAACAATCAATCGACCTCAGTCAAGGTTGATGTTCCTATTGGAGCTGACGAAACCTTGGAAGGTGGCAGGGTGCAGATACGAGCAAGTTTTAACAAAAGTGATAATTTCCAGAACTTGGGCGAGCCTTTTTTGATCGAAGGTGGAGACTTAGAGGGTTTAAAAGAGATTCTGATTCCGAGAGAGGATTTTATTGTTTTATCTGGCTATGGCGAAGATGTGTCCGTTGAGTTTATTGCCGAGATATGGGATCGCGCGGGCAATAGTATTATTGGCACAGTAAGTGATAGCATCTTAACCATTGATGAGACAATTCCTACTTTATTATCAGTTACTATAAAATCTACCAATACTTTTAATGATAGTTTAGCTATGCCTGATGATATGGTAAGTTTAAGTTTGACCGCAAGTGAAGGCCTAGAAAAGCCTGTGATCGAAATTAATGGGGATGAACAAGAGGTAGAAGGTGACGGTAATAATTGGACTGTGGAGAGGGTATTTACCGATGAAGATGATGATGGTAAAATTACTTTTAGTATATTTTATAAGGATTATGCCCATAATGAGGGTGAGATTATTTCTAATACAACAGATGGGAGTGTTGTTATATTTGACGGGACTTCACCAGAGTTAGATGATATATCTTTATATTCAAATAATAAGTTTGATAAAAGCTTGGCCGTCAAAAGTGACTCTATATATCTTTTGTTTAATTCAACTGAATTATTAAGAGATATAAATATCACTATTAATGGCAATAATGTTGCTTTATCTGATATAGATAATTTTACTTATAAGTATTTTCATGTTTGCGGACCAGATGACTCAGAGGGTTCTGTTCCGATTGTTATTGATTACAAAGATATTGCAGGAAATCAAGGTGAGCAAATAGTTCAGACAACTGATAATTCTAGTATTTTATTTGATAACACACCACCCGAACCATTCAAAGTTCAAAATGTAGGAGCATCCGTAAAAAAGAGTAGAAAATCTTCGGTGTCTGCTAAAAACACTACTGGCCAAGCCTCATCTAGTTCGAATTCTTTTTTTACGCCTACGGTTCTAATCGCTATTGCTTCAGTTATTGGAATTGTTTCAATTTTATTTACTTTTTCTTGGTGGAAAATTTTTTCTAGATGTAATCAGTCAGGTTGGAAGGTACTAATCCCGTTTTATAATTTATTTATCTTAACTAAAATTCTTAAAAAACCAATTTGGTGGAGCATAATATATTTTATAATACCTATAGGCCACATCATTGTAGCAATACAAATAGCAAAGTTATTTGAAAAAAAGATTTTATTTATAGTTGGTCTAATTCTGTTACCTTTTATATTTTATCCAATACTTGCTTTGAGTAAACCAAAAACACAGGAAAAAACAGCCTAAAACTTTTTGTGCTAGTTATTTGAAAACTTTAAAAGAAACTACCATAAAATCTAAAATTATTTTCCAAGGTAAATTTTTGGATGTCCGTTACGATGAAGTAGAATTGCCAAACGGAAAAAAAAGCACAAGAGAATGGATTAACCACCCTGGTGCTTCTGTTATTATACCAATTTTATCTGATCAGCGGATTGCACTTATTAAGCAATTTCGTTATCCTTTAAAAGAAGAGTTTATAGAATTGCCAGCAGGAAAAAGAGATAAAAATGAAAATTATGAAGTTTGTGCTCTAAGGGAGCTTGAGGAAGAGACTGGTTATAGTGCTGGAAAACTAACATTTGTAACAAAAATTGCTCCTGCTATTGGGTTTGCAAATGAAATAATGAAAATCTATTTAGCCCAAGATTTAAAAAAGACAAAAAACAACCTTGATTCTGATGAGTTTATAGAACTTATTCCGACCACTATTCCTGATGCAGTATCGATGGTTTGGGATGGATCAATTATTGATGTTAAAACTATCATTGGTATTCTTTGGATCGATAAGAATAAAAATTTATTAGACTTTTAATTTTTAAAATTCTTTAATTTTTGTTGTGATTTAATTCAATTAGCTGATGTATAAAAATTTTCATACTTTTATATTTATATTTTTAATCCTTGAATTTTGTCAAGCACAAAAAAATAATTTATTAGATCATTCGTCTGATTATGGCGCTGGAGTATTCACAAACTTTGGAAGTGATGGTTTTGAAGTTGATGGATATGTTGAAGCTGATTTATTTAAAGGATTGTTCTTTGAGCTAGGAATAAGCCAAATAGATTTTGATGAAGAGTCGTTAGTACAAATTGCACCATCTTTTGGTTTTGCTTATCAATTTAAAAATAACATTTCAATGGGCCTAGGATATTCTTTATACACTGATTTCGAAAATACGGGTGACAATGACGATGAAATCTTCCTAGGTTCAATTTTGGGGCCAATTACTGGTATTATATCGTATGATATAAACACAAAGTTTTTCAATTATCTTTTTATTGTAGATTTGAATATTGGCCCCTTTAAATCGCTACCCGTTAGTTTAAGTTCGTATAATTATATTGAAGATGATAACTTTGATTTCAATTTTAGATTTGAAAAAAATTTATATAACAATTTAAATATAGGATATATAATTTCGAGAGAACGATACGATTATGAGCCGCTTTTTCAATCTAAGACTAAAGGCAAGAATTATAATAAATATGGAAATTCTTTAGTTTCAAAGGATGAAGCATTTTTTCATACATTTTATCTTGGGTTAATATTTTAAATGTCATCATAAAATCAAAAAATTAGAATGAACGTTCTAGAATTTATTAGGGAAAAGTCAGAGGATATTCAAGAAAATACTGCACAGTTCAGGGCAATGATAGAACCGAAGTTCCGTTCAATTTCAACCAAAATAAACTATCATATAAGTAACACGATGAATAACCCATGGGTATCTAATCTTAATCCATTTGATAGTATAAATCTTTTTTCAAATGAAAAGATATTTCAAGATGAAAAAGTTGCAGATAGTTATGAAAAATTAAAAAAAAAGATTGGGAAAATAATTTATATAGGACAGTGGGAACCTATTGATCAGAATTGTATAACAAGGTTTGCTGAAATAACAGGGGATAATCAATGGATTCATACCGATCCTAAAAGAGCGAAATCAGAGTCGCCTTTTAAATCTACTATTGCACATGGGTTTCTAACTCTCTCATTGATTCCCAAATTAACGGATTCTATTAACAGATCGACCAAGCTCTATCCCAATTCAAGATTAGTTGTTAACTATGGCCTAAATCAAGTTCGCTTCCCGTTTCCAGTTAGAAGCGGATCGAGAGTTCGAGCCAGGTTAAAATTAAAAAAAGTTACACCCATGAAAAAAAGTTTAGAAATTATTAATGAAGTAAGTGTAGAAGTTGAAAATCGAAAAAGGTTTGCTTGCGTTGCTGAAACTGTTCTTAGAGTATATTACTGATGAATAAAACTGTTTTAAATTTTTGTTTAAAAAGTAAAAAACGATGATTAGTTCTACAAAAAAGATAAAAAACAAAGCATTGGAATTAGGTTTTGACCTTGTTGGAATAGGGAGTGTTGATTCAATAGAAAATGAAAAAAACTATTTATACAATTGGCTAGAAAAAGGCCATCATGCATCTATGAGTTGGATGGAGAAACGGAAAGAAGAAAGAGGAAATATTTTAAAATATTATCCGGAGGCAAAATCAGTTATTTCATTGGGTGTTAACTATTATTCAAACGAAAAGCAGTTAGACCTTAAGTCAAAATATAAAATTAGTAATTATGCTTGGGGTGAAGATTATCACTTAATAATTAAAGAACGTTTGTACGTTTTTCTAAATTGGATCACAAGTAATTTCCCAGGTACTAATGGAGTCGCCTGTGTTGACACATCGCCTGTAATGGAAAAAGTATGGGCTCAAAGAGCAGGTTTAGGTTGGCAGGGGAAACATACTAACCTTATTAACAAAAATTTTGGGAGTTGGATATTTTTAGGAGAATTAATTCTTAATTCTAAGTTGGATTATGATCTGCCATTTTTAGAGGATTTATGTGGAACCTGTACAGCATGTATTGATTCATGTCCGACTCAAGCACTAACGCCATATGAATTAAATTCCGAAAAATGTATATCCTATTTAACCATTGAACATCGAGGTAGTTTTACTAAAAGCCAAAATGAATTGAACGGATGGATTTATGGATGTGATATTTGCCAGGAGGTTTGCCCATGGAATGAAAAGTTTTCTCAAGAAACCTCATTCAAAGAATTTCGGCCTAGGCATGATATCAAGGAAAAATCAGATCTTGGGTGGGAAGAATTAAGTGAATCCGAATTTAAAAAAATATTTAAAAAGTCAGCTGTAAAAAGAACAAAGTATGTAGGTTTAAAGCGTAATATAGATGCTAATTCTCTCTGATAATTATATGCCCTTTTCCTGAAAATAAATTAATAGGGATGGTTCCATCTTCAATACTTCCTGAAGCGTATGTTTCGCTAACATTTTTAAATTGAATTGGAATATCTGAACTTATAGTGCTAGAAGTTTTATCATCTGATATTTCGGCTTCGATATTGACAGGAAATTTTTTTGGTAATCCGATATTAATATTTCCGATTCCAGTTTCTAAGCCCACACTGTAGTCTAAGATTGAGTAATCAAAAGCTATGTCAATATAAATATTTCCTAAAGAGGTAAAAGCTTGGATAGGGCCATATATATTTTGCCCTTTAATATTGCCATTCTCAACGTCAATAATAACAGATCCAACTAGGTACCGAGTATCAATATTTCCATTTACAGAAGACAAAGTGCAAAACCCATCCAACGATTCTATTGAAATATCCCCGCTTTTTGTTTCCCCATAAAAATTACCGACTATTTCTTTCGCAAATATACTGCCATAAGAAATACGACATTGAATATCACTTTCTTTTAAATTGTTTAGGTAAACGGACCCTGCCATACTCATTAATTCTATATTACCAATTAACTCATTTATGAAAGTGTCACCAGCAGAGGAGGACATAGAAAAATTACCTTTATTTTTATTTAGCTTAATGGTTCCACTGTTTGTATGAATACGAAATTTCCCACTACAATTTTGTACAACTATATCCCCTGAATTAGTTTTAGTAGATATATTGCCAATAATTTCATTTAAAACGATGTCTCCTCCAGAAGTAAAAAAACTGAGATTACCCTCAACCTGATTAGTATTTATGGACCCGCCCGATAAAGAAATATTTAAGTTCGTATTTATTGGAACATTTAAAACATAGTTGGAAAGATATTGATAGGTTTTATTTTTTTGATATTTTATGTTTATGTGTTCGTTTTTTTGTAGCACGCTTAAAACATTTTTGTCTGATAATTTTTTTACTTCTTCCAAAGACTCTTTTTCAAAAAGATGATTAGCAACTAGAAAAACACCAGAACCTATATGTCCCTTAATTATTACATCGCCATTAATTTCTTTGATATTAATAATGTAAGATTTATCGTCATCAATGGTATCAATTTGATACTTTTCCTGAAATGATAAATATTCTTCATTCAAGAAGGTTGTTTTTGATTTTGGGAAGAGTATTGAAAATATAAAGGAAAAAAAGAAAATAAATATTTTTTTAGAAATAACCTGATATTTCACAATAATGTGTGAACTTTTAGATTTAGGATTTTATAGGCCGGTATCTTTGACTGTCTTTTTTACTGCTTCTAAAGTATTGATTAGATCTTCTCTTTCCTTTTTTGTTAATGTGAAATCTAATATTTTCTCAACTCCCTTAGAACCAATTACGGTTGGTACTCCAATAAAATAGCCATCTATTCCAAACTCACCTTCACATAGAGTAGCACAGGGAATAACACGTTTTTTATCTTTAAGATATGATTCTGCCATTTCAATTGCAGACTGGGCAGGTGCATAATAAGCAGAGCCATTTCCAAATAATTTAACAATTTCACCGCCTGCAACACGTGTTCGATTCTCAATCTCTTTTAACCGCTTTTTTGAAACAATATCAGAAATTGGTACTCCACCAATAGTTGCTAATCTAGATATTGGAACCATAGTATCTCCATGCCCGCCTAAGACCATACAAGTAATATCTTGAACGGAGTATCCTGTTTCCATAGCAATGAATGTACGGAAGCGAGTACTGTCAAGAGCTCCAGCCATGCCAACCACTTTATTTTTTGAAAATCCAGATATTTTATGAAATGCGTACACCATCGCGTCCAATGGATTAGAGATCACTATTACAAAAGAATTTGGAGCTTTTTCTTTTATTTCCTTTGCAACATTTTTGATAATTCCAAGATTTATTTCTAATAAGTCTTCTCGATCCATACCTGGTTTTCGAGGTATACCAGCTGTTATAATAAAAATGTCTGAATTAACTAAATCATTCCAATTTGAGGTTCCTGTGATATTGACATCAAACCCATCATGAGGACGTAGTTGCATAAGATCAAGAGCTTTGCCTTTTGCCATACCCTCAGCCTCAGGAATATCAAATATTACGATATCACCTAACTCTTTTTGGGCGGCAAGTAATGCTAGGTTTCCTCCAATCTGACCACCACCAATAAGAGATATTTTTTTTCTACCCATAAAATTTGACTAGGCTAACCGCAAAATGATTAGGAAAATTAAACTATACTAACAATTTTTTTATTTTTCCCCTTGCTACTAAACATTACGGTTCCATCAGCTATTGCAAAAAGAGAATCATCATTAGATCGGCGTACGTTGATACCTGGATGAATTTTAGTTCCTCTCTGTTTTAAAATTATTGTTCCAGCAGAAACCGATTGCCCATTACCAACTTTCAAACCCAAAAATTTTGCATTACTATCTCTACCATTTCTAGAACTACCTTGACCTTTTTTATGTGCCATACTCTACTCCTCTTCTTGTTTAATTGCTGGCTTGGAATCAATTTTTTTTGATTCTTTCTTTTTTGATGAGGAAGAAAATTTTATGTCAGTAATTTCTATTTCCGTGAAATCTTGACGATGACCATTTTTCCGTTGATATCCTTTTCTTCTTTTCTTTTTATATACAAGTATTTTGCGATCTCTACCATGATTAACAATACTAGCTGTAACTGATGCCTCTTTTAGATTTGGTTTGCCAATATGAACAGAATTTCCATCATCAATAAAAAGGACTTCATCAACTTTAAAGGTAGTCCCCAGTTCCTTATCAATTTTAGGTACTCGAATATTCTGACCTTTGGAGGCCTTATATTGTTTCCCAGCTATATTTATAATTGCATACATTTTTATCTCCAAAAAGCCGCGAAAGTTAAGAGACCTCAGGTCCCTTTTCAAGGTTCATTTCATTTGTTATATCAACACCGTCTTTTGTACGAAGAAAAACAAATGAATCACGTTGAATTTTATTATTCTCTTCAATCTTCAAATGAACGAAATTTTGCCACATTAGCCCCCTAAGTATGTGCTTTTTCTCATCATTTAGATAGGCCGCATTTTCCGGATGTAATTGGAGTCTTAATCTAAATGAAAAATTTTTAGATTTATACCGCCTAAGCCAATGGTCAATACGTGTAATAAGTGTTTCTTGAGAAATAATTCTTCCTGAGCCTTGACATGATGGACACTCATTACTCATAGAATCAAGAAGACTTAATCTAATTCTTTGTCTTGTCATCTCAAGTATTCCAAATTCAGATATGGGTGCAACTGCAACTTTTGCCCGGTCTTTTTTTAATTCTTTTCTTAGTTCTAAATATACTTTCTTTCTGTTTTCATGAAGTTGCATATCGATGAAATCAATAACTATCAGTCCTGATAAATCTCTTAGGCGGAGTTGGCGAGCCACCTCTCTGGCCGCTTCAAGATTAATTTTAAGAGAGTTTTCTTCATGTAACTTTTTCCCAACAAACCGTCCACTATTTACATCAACTACAACCATTGCTTCAGTTTTTTCAATAATTAGATATGCCCCACTCTTCAACCATGCTTTACTACGCATCAATTTATCTATTTCATTTTCTATACCAAAACTTTCAAATAAGGGAGCTTTTAACTTATATAATTCAAGCCTTTCTAAAAGACTTGGAGATAGATCTTCCAAGTATTTTTGTGTTTTCCGATACAAGTTTTTTGAATCGATTATAATTTTTTCAACATCCAAAGTCAATAAATCTCTAACAACACTTGAGGCTGTTTCCATATCTTCGTAAACTAAAACTGGAGCATTTTTTTGATTAGATTTTTTTTCAATTTTTTTCCAACTATCAATAAGGGTATTGTAATCGTTTTCTATATGTTCTTCACTTTTTCCTTCTGCGACAGTGCGCATGATAATTCCTGTGTTTTCATTTTTAAGCTTTTTTGCAATTTTTTTTAGACGTCGACGCTCATACTTATCCCATATTTTTTTTGAAATACCTATATAACTATAATTTGGGATTAGTACTAAAAGTCTTCCTGGTAGTGCTATATCAGTTGTTACTCTAGGTCCTTTTCCAGCGAAAGGTTCCTTAATTACCTGAACATATATTTCTTGATTGGTTACAAGGTCAACTTCAATATTAGCTGATTTTTTAACTGATTTATTTTTGTCCTTATTGTGGTTATCATTAATTTTTTCTTTTGATATGTATTCATTATTTCCGATCTCTGAAAAAGGTAAGAAAGCATTTAACTCATAACCAATATCTACAAAGGCCGCCTGCATTCCAGGTAGAACATTTTCGACTTTACCTTTATAAATATTTCCAACCATTCGTTGATTTTCATGGTTTTCAACATACACTTCCACCAGCTTACTGTCTTCCTGTATAGCTATACGTGTATCACCCATATTTTCATTTATGAAAATTTCTTTTCGCATATTCTAAATCCTGTAGTGTCTCTAGCACCAGAAAAAGTTTACGCTATACTCCCTGTATTATTAGCGAAAACTAATTCAGGCGAAATTATATTTCTTTTTATTTTAGAGATTTACAAAAAGGAAGGCAGATTTATGGCCCCATGTGGGGTGATAAAATGGCTGTCAATATCGTAAAAAAATAAAACTTTTCTAATCCTTAATGAATCTCTTTGTACCTTAAAGTAATGCATTATATTTCTAATTACAAGGATTATAACATATGTAATTCTATGTAAATTTGTTGCATAAAATTATAAAATTATAATGAATGTTGGACACATAATAGCAATTGGTGGTGGCGGTTTTGGTCGCAATCCTAAGCATAATAAAATAGAAAAATATATTTTAGAGCAGGCAAATAAAGAAATTCCAAGAATAATTTTTATTCCTACGGCTAGTGGAGAAGACGATAGTTATATTGTAAACTTTTATAAGTGTTTTTCAAATTTGAACTGCAATCCTGAGCATATTAAGTTTTTTGAAAGAACTCCTCGGTTAGATAGTGTAATTAATAAAGCAGATATTATTTATGTTGGAGGAGGAAATACAAAAAGTATGTTAGGAGTATGGAGAGAGTGGAGGTTTGATGATCTTTTGTACAAAGCTTACAAAAGAGGTAAAGTGTTATGTGGGGTAAGTGCTGGAGCAATATGTTGGTTCAAACAAGGGATTACTGACTCTTGGGCGAGCAATTTAAATGTTTTAGACTGTCTTGGTTTTTTAGACGATGTTGCATGTCCCCACTACCAGGAAGAAAAAGATAGAAGACCAAGTCTACATAATTTTATTTTGAAAAGTAAAATAAAATCCTGTTATGCTATTGATGGAGGTGCTGCACTTCATTTTTTTGATGGCCAATATAAGAATTCGCTTCAGTTTTATAAAAACTCAAATGTTTACTATGTTTCAAATAAAAATGGTGTAATTAAAGAAGAAACTATGAACATGAGAATCTTGTGAGATATGTAGAAGATAAAGCTAGTTTTTGGGAAAGCATTTATTTAGAAAATGATGCCGGTTGGGATTTAGGTGGTGTGACTCCGGTTTTTGACAGGCTTTCAAGTAAAATGAAAATTGGGAAAGTATGTATAGTTGGATGTGGCAGGGGGTATGATGCTATTATGTTTTCAAAAAAAGGTTTTGAAGTGACAGCTATAGATTTCGCTAGTACCGCTGTTAATGATCTTAAAAAAATGTCTCAAGAAAATGAGGTTTATGTTGAAATCCTAAAGGAAAATATTTTCAACCTACCTTCTGAGTATCATTTTCAGTATGATTATGTGATTGAACAGACATGTTTTTGTGCGATAAATCCAAATAGAAGAAAAGACTATGAAGAAACCGTGTTTCAGTTATTGAAGCCAAATGGACTATTAATAGGGCTATGGTTCCCATTAGATAAATTAAAATCAGATAATGGACCCCCTTATGGAGTTACTAAGGAAGAATTAGAAGGGATTTTTTCTGAGAGATGGTATAAAGAGATAGAAGAATATCCTTCAGATTCAATTCCTACTAGAAAAAACCGAGAGAAACTCTTAGTTTTTAAAAAACAATAGTTAGAATTAATGATGACCGAACTTGAAATAGCAAGATTGGCTGCAATTGAAGCGGGCGGAATAATTTCATCCTATTACAAATCAAATTATCAGATTAAAGAGAAGGGATATAAAAACCTTGTTACTACTGCAGATCAAAAATCTGATGAATGTTTGAAAAAGTGCTTAATGGAAGCAAGACCTCAATATGGATGGCTATCTGAAGAAACACTCGATGATCATCGAAGGATTACAAAAAAAAGAGTTTGGGTAGTTGACCCTTTAGATGGAACCAAAGAGTTTATTGAAGGTATTCCTAATTTTGTAGTTAGTATTGGTCTTGTTGAAAATGGCGTCCCAATAGTTGGAGTATTGCATAATCCAATTACATTAGAAACTTTTATGGCATCAAAAGGCAATGGAGCATTCTTGAATGGAAAATTAATTAAATGCAAGGCAAAACAAAATGTTTCTGAGATGGTCATTTTTAATAGTCGATCTGAAACGAGTAAAGGGCTTTGGGAGCGTTACAGAAGTAAATTTTTGCAATTGAAAGCAATTGGAAGTGTTGCCTACAAACTAGGACTAACTGCTGCTGGCCAAGCCGATATTTTTGCATCATTAAGGCCAAAAAACGAATGGGATATATGCGCAGGAAATTGCATTATTAATGAAGCTTCGGGAAAGTTAATTGATCTAAATGGACGTGAAAGGCTGTATAACCAAGAAGACACAATTATTAAACCAGGTCTAATTGCAGGATCAATTAGTGCCGTACATAAAACTTATAATATTCTAAAAAAAGGTAACATATAATGACAAATATTCCAGATGATGCAATTAAATGTTTAGATAAAGGTTTTGTTCGTTTGGTTGATTCAATGGGCGGAGATAATGCTATTGTTCAAGCTGCAAGGGTAAGTTATGGGAAAGGCACAAGCAAAGTTTCTCAAGATAGAGGTTTAATCCGTTATCTTATGCGACACAGGCACACAACCCCTTTTGAAATGGTTGAGTTTAAATTTCATTGCAAAATGCCCATTTTTGTTGCACGTCAATGGGTTAGACATAGAACCGCAAATATAAATGAGTATTCTTTGCGATATTCAGAGGCTCGAGATGAATTTTACTATCCTAGTTTAGAAAATATTCAATTACAAAGTGCTCTAAATAAGCAGGGAAGGATGGGTGATGTTCCTAACGAAATAAAAAAGAAAGCACAAGATTATTTTAAAGAAATATCCAAACGTAGTTTTGAAATGTATTCAGAACTAAATGAAGCAGGAATTGCTAGGGAGCTTGCACGTGCATTGTTACCGGTGAATCTTTATACAGAATGGTATTGGAAGAATGATCTTCATAATCTATTGCATTTTGTGGGTTTAAGGTCTGATGACCATGCTCAGTATGAGATCCGGGTTTTTTCTGATGCAATGGCTCAGTTCATTAAAGACACCTCTCCATTAGCATGGGAAGCTTATGACGACTATGTTATCAAGGGGATGAGATTTTCAAAAATTGAGCAAGAAATATTAGAAAAAAACCTTCCAAAAAGAGTTTTAGATGATATTTTGGAGGATTTAGCATACCAGATTACAGCATCACTAAATCATAATAAAAAACGTAATAATGATGAGTTATATACACTGTATTTAAAACAAGGAGGAAAAGATTCAAATGATGATTTTAATTTAAAATGGAAGACTAGTGATATAAATATCGGCAATATCAGAGAACTTCGTGAGTTAAAGATCAAAATCAATAAATTAAAATCAAAGAAAACCAAGGCTTAAAATTTTTTAAAATAAAGTAGAATAAAAATAATTATTAATCCCAAAGCGCATTGATTTTAAATGACAATTTTTAATCGTACTCTCATAATTGATCAAAATTTTATTAGATTTGTTAAAAGTGAAAATTTTCCACCTTCTAGACAAAGTTTTTCCCAACAGAATCAAGAAGCTAAGGCTTCTGAAATTATTTCTCTTTTTGAGACACAAGTTTTATCACGGCATATTGATATAAAATCACGCTTGTTAAAACATGAAGGAAATTGTTTTTATACAATTGGTAGTTCTGGACATGAAGGGAATGCAGTATTCGGCAAAATATTTCCGTACACAGATTTAGCGTTTCTACATTATAGAAGCAGTGCCTTTTTTATTGAAAGATCAAAGCAAATTTATGGGATGACGCCAATTTATGATTTAGGATTGTCATTTGTTGCATCCTCTGATGATCCAATAAGTGGAGGTCGTCATAAAGTGATTGGAAGTAAATTGCTTAATATACCACCCCAAACTAGCACGATAGCAAGCCATCTACCAAAAGCTGTGGGTGCAGCATTTTCGATTGATCGCGCAAAGAATTTAAACATTGAAGAAACTCAATTGAAAAATGATAGTGTTGTAATATGTAGCTTTGGAGATGCAAGCGTTAACCATGCTTCAGCATTAACTGCGTTTAATACTGCTGCATGGATAAATGACCGAGGAGGGCATGTCCCGATTGTATTTATCTGTGAAGATAATGAAGTTGGTATATCTGTTAGTACAAATAAAAATTGGATTGAAAATTCTTTTTCTAATCGCCCAGGGATATATTACATAAAAACTAACGGATTAGATTTAATTGATTTATTAAGTCAAACTCGCAAGGCTGAAAAAGCATGTAGAATGAATAGAAAACCAATATTTTTACATATGAAAACGGTGCGGCTTCTAGGACATGCTGGTTCTGATATCGAGCTAGGGTATAAATCTTTATCTGATATAGAAAAAAATGAATTCAATGATCCATTATTGCATTCAGCACGGATTTTAATAGAAAAAAAAATTATTTCTAAAGAAGAAATAATTAACCTTTATGAACATATGCGAAATAGAGTAGATCATGTTTTCAATTCAGTTGTCTTTAGACCCAAATTAAACACTGTTAAAGATTTAATGTCATCAATTATTCCAGATGAAGATAAAGAACGATTGCCTGATTTTCCAAAACCAGAACTAAGAAAAGTTGTTTTTGATAAAGAGTATAAACGAATAAAAGAGCCCCAACACATGGCAAAATTAATTAATTATGCGCTTTTAGATATACTTTCAAGATATAAAAACACATTGATTTTTGGAGAGGATGTTGCTGAAAAAGGAGGAGTATATCATATTACTGCAGACTTGCATAAAAAGTTTGGAGCTAGGAGAGTCTTTAATAGTCCTTTAGATGAGACTTCAATCATTGGATTTGGGCTAGGTCTTGGACATAATGGATTTTTACCAATTCCTGAAATTCAATTTCTAGCTTATTTTCATAATGCAGAGGATCAAATTCGTGGTGAAGCTGCAACATTACCATTTTTTAGCATGGGACAATATACCAACCCATTAGTTCTTAGAGTTCCAGGTTTAGCCTATCAAAAAGGATTTGGTGGCCATTTTCATAATGATAATTCATTAGCTATATTTAGAGACATTCCAGGCATTATCCTTGCAGTTCCCTCTAATGGGGAAGATGCTGTTCGCATGCTTAGAACTGCAGTTAGAGAAGCATATCAAAATGGTAGGGTAGTGGTTTTTGTTGAGCCAATAGCATTATATAATGTAAAAGATTTGTACGAACCCGGTGACAATAAATGGGCATTTAGATATCCAGAGATATCTGAAGAGTTAAGCTTGGGTAAATTTTCAAAATATGGCAATGGTAAAGCTTTAACGATTATTACTTATGGAAATGGGCTTTATCTATCAATTCAAGCAAAAAAAGAAATTGAAAAAAAAATAAACAAAAAAATCCAAATCATTGATCTTTGTTGGTTATCTAACATCAATTTTGAAGAAATTATAAAATCAATTGGTTCGTGTAAAAAGGTGTTAATTGTTGATGAATGTCGTAGAACAGGTTGTCATGGTGAACATATTTTAGCCCAACTTTCAAGCATAATGAGTAATGAAACACGTGTTATTTTACATGCCGCTGAGGATTGTTTTATTCCAATAGGTGAAGCTGCAAAAATTACATTACCCAGTAAAAATAGTATTATTAAACAAGCGATTTCTTTATTAGATGAATAAAAATAAAAAGCGAATTATTGTTGTATGTCCGGGTAGAGGATCATATTCAGAAGAAACTAGTGGGTATTTAAAAAAAGAGAGTAAGATAGTTAAAGAACAGATCAAGTTTATTGATCAAAAAAGAGTAGAATTGAATGAACCCACTGTAACCGAGTTGGATAAAATGCCTTTCAAAAAAACCTTACATATGAAGGGCGAGAATGCATCAATATTAATTTACAGTTGTAGTTTAAAAGATTTTTATTCAATAAATAATTCCAGTACTGAAATAGTTGCAATTGCAGGCAATTCAATGGGCTGGTATTCTGCGCTTTCATTTTCAGGTGCTTTAAATCAATTAAATTCATTTAAGGTGATTCAGACAATGGGATCCATGATGAAAGAAAGTATAATTGGTGGTCAGATCATATACCCAATCATTAATGAATCGTGGGTTATTGATGAAAAAATAAATAATCAAGTAATGGAATTAATAGAGGAAGTTGGTGCACATGTTTCAATTCATTACGGAGGGTACCTAGTTATTGGAGGCGCCCAAGAATCTTTGGATAGTTTATTAAAGACTCTTCCACCAGTTAAACACTATCCTTATCAGTTGCCATATCATGGTGCTTTCCATACTCCTTTATTAAAAGAAATTTCAAAAAAAGCAAAAAAATTGTTAAATGAAAAAATAATTCAAAAACCGATAATTCCGTTAATTGATGGTAATGGGAGAATATGGTTGCCGTGGTCAACAGATAGAAAGGAATTATGGCATTATACATTTGAATCCCAAGTATTAAAAACATTTGACTTTTCTACATGTATAAAAGTTGCAATTAAAGAGTTTTGTCCTGACCATTTAGTTTTATTAGGTCCCGGGAACTCTTTAGGTGGTGCAGTTGCCCAAACTTTGATTAAACACAAATGGAATGATATTGATAGCAAGGAGAAATTTTTGAAAAAACAAAATGAACTACCTTATCTTATTTCAATGGATTTACATTCTCAGCGAAGATTAATCGCTATCTAGAGTTTAAATTTAATATATATACATAATCTTTATTTATGAAGTTTAAGATTTATTTAATTTCTAGTGATATTTAAGGGGTAATTTGATGAAAAATTATGGACCAGACTTATATAATATAACAGAACAGTTGAGCGATGAAGAGTTATTAATTCAAAAAACAGCTTATGATTTTGTTCAAAGAGAGTTTATGCCTTTAATCAATGAACATTATGAGAATGGAACTTTTCCAATATCTCTAGCCAAAAAGTTAGGAGCAATGGGGTTTATGGGATCCTCGCTTCCAGAAAAATCAGGAGGATCGGGAATAAGTAATGTGGCGTATGGTTTAATTTTACACGAGCTGGAGCGCGGAGATTCTGGATTGAGATCTTTTGCTAGTGTTCAGGGATCATTAGTTATGTATCCGATTCATGCTTTTGGTTCTGAAGAACAAAAAGGTAAATGGTTGCCTGGATTAGGTTCAGGTGAACTTATCGGATGTTTTGGTCTTACAGAGCCAAATTTTGGTTCAAATCCTGGGGGTATGGTAACTCGTTGTATAAAAGATGGATCTGATTGGATAATTAATGGTAATAAAATGTGGATTACAAATGGAACTTTAGCAGATGTTGCTGTTGTTTGGGCGCGAGATGAGGATGGTATAGTTAGAGGATTTTTACTTGAGAAAGATATGAAAGGCTTTACTTCTAGCGATATCCATGGAAAACTTAGTCTTAGAGCATCAGTTACTTCTGAATTATCTATGACAAATGTAAGAGTTCCAGACTCAGCTAGATTGCCTAATATTGAAGGTTTAAAAGGGCCACTAAGTTGCTTAACACAAGCTAGATATGGTATTGCTTGGGGTATGGTTGGGGCAGCTGTAGACTGTTATAACTGTGCTTTAAAATATTCAAAAGAGAGGAAGCAGTTCTCAAAGCCAATTGCAAGCTATCAATTAACACAAGCGAAATTTGCAGAAATGATAACTAAAATCACTGAATCTCAATTATTGGTATACAGGCTCGGACGTTTAAAGGATAAAGGAGATATGACTTACCAACAAGTTTCCCTAGCAAAGCGTAATAACTGTTCTGTTGCAAGAAATATTGCAAAAACATCACGAGAAATTTTGGGAGGTAATGGTATTACAATTGACTATTCGCCTATGCGACACATGGCCAATATTGAATCAGTATTTACATATGAAGGCACCCATGAAATGCACACTCTTATTTTAGGACAGGAGGTTACAGGAATCCCTGCATATGATTCCTAATCAATTATTATTGATGAAAAGATTTTTTTCGATTCATTTATTTTTATGATTGCTTGACCAGAAGAATCTAAGCCTACAAAAACACCATCTAATTTTTTCATATTATGGTAAAATGATATCGGTTTGTCCATGTGATTACAAGATGATTCCCATTTATCAATTATAGTTCGGGTGTCATTCTCTATCATTTTTAATTCAGATTCAATAAACCTAAGCATCTCAGCTATTATAATTTCTCTTTGAAAGGCTTTATTGGTGATTATTTTGCATGAAGTTGCTGATGATTTTAATTCATTTGGTAAATCATCCTCTGTTTCATTAGTGTTAAGGCCGATTCCAATGACTAATTGCTTAATTAGTTTTTCAGAGAATTTGCTCTCGCAAAGGATTCCGCCTAGTTTTTTTTCTCGAAAAAAAATATCATTGGGCCATTTTAAAGAGGCTTTGATTCCAAATGATTCAAGAGTTTTTATAATTCCAACTCCAGTAATTAGAGGAATTAAAAGTGCCTTATGTTTTTTAATTTTAGCATTTAAAATGATTGAAATTGCAATCCCCTTTCCAGGGCTCATAAACCAAGAGTGTCCACTTCTTCCTTTCCCTTGATATTGGTTATCAGTTATAATAATTGTCCCATTAACATCTTCTTCAGATTTGATTAATTCCCATGCATCACCATTTGTAGATTCCGTCTTTGGGTAGTACTCAATTTTTTTACCAATCATATTTGTTTTTAAATTTGCTTGAATAAGATTTGAGAATAACATAGCTATAAAAAAAAGACCTTCATTATCAAATATGTGTTAAGTATACTAAGTCCTAATCCTGTAATAACTTGGCTTATTGAATGGATTTTCAACACCACTCTTGAAACACAGACTAAGAATATAATTACTACCAATATAAATAAGTATTTGAAATCATTAACTAATAAAATCACAAATGGGATACCTAAACCAAAGGCATGCATAGAAATTTTCCATTTATTCGTTATAAGAAAACCAATAGCGGAGTTGATTAAATAACATAGCATTGTACCTTGAACAAGAGGCTTAGCTCCAATAAGATATAAAATAATAAATCCTATGAAAAAATATACCGTTCCTAAAGCTAATGGGACAACTCGTTCTTTTCTAATAGAAGCGTTGAAGTCTGCTATTTTATTATGCCTTAAAAGTAAAAAGACAGTAAATGATACTATAGCACTAGTAAAAAAAAATGAAACAAAAAACTCTAAATGCGAGGATTTACTTATTGGTGGTTCTGTATAAATAATTAAAAAAAATAAACAGGTTGATACTACCATGGGGTGAAAAATTATTGAAATTAGAGAAGCTGTTTTTTTTAACACCATTGAAATGCTAGGGAATGTATTCACCAAAAACCTTACGAAGAATGTTGGATATCTCGCCCAATGTACAATCATTTTTTATGCAGGAAATTATTGAGGGCATTAGATTGTCGCTAGACTTAGAAATTTTTTTTAGTTCATTTAATTTTAATTGTACTTGAATGTTGTTTCTTCTTTTTTTAAATATTTCCAATGACTTTATTTGGTTATCAACTTGCTTCTCATCAATAAATAGTGTTGTGGGATCAGTATCTTTAATTTTTTTATTCAAAACATTTACACCAACAATTTTAATCTTTTTTTCATCGATATTTTTTTGGTAATCATATGCGGATTGAGAAATCTGTTCTTGTATAAAATTTTTTTCAATTGCAGAAATTGATCCGCCTAATTCATCAATCTTATTAATTAGTTTAAAAGTTTTTTTTTCAATATCATTTGTAAGTTCTTCAATGATGTAACTACCACCAAAAGGGTCAGGGTATTTCGGGATGTTTGTTTCCGATGCAATTATTTGTTGCGTTCTTAAGGCAAGTCTTGCAGAGGAATTTGTTGGTAAAGCAAGAGCTTCATCTTTACTATTCGTGTGTAATGATTGGGTTCCTCCAAAAACGGCAGCAAGAGATTGTAGAGTTGTTCTTATTATATTATTATCAATCTCATTTGAAGATAAGGTTGATCCCCCCGTTTGAGTATGAAAACGACACATAAGTGCCTTTTTATTTGTAACGCCAAATCTTTTTTTCATTATTTTTGACCATATCCTTCTCGCAGCTCTGAATTTTGAGATTTCTTCCAAAAATCCATTATGAGAATTAAAAAAGAAAGATAGTTTTTGTCCAAATTTATTAGGGTCTAATCCCTTTTCTATTGCAGCTTTAACGTATTCTATGCCATTTGAGAAAGTAAATGCAAGTTCTTGTTCTATATTGCTACCAGCTTCTCGGATATGGTATCCTGAGATTGAAATAATATTCCATTTAGGAATCTGATTGGTACAAAATTCAAAAATATCTGTTACAATTCTCATAGATTCTTTGGGCGGATATATATATGTCCCTCTTGCGATATATTCTTTTAAAATATCATTTTGGATAGTACCCTTTAACATTTTAAGAGGAATATTTTGTTTCTCTGCTAAGGCAATATACATGGCTATTATAATTGCTGCGGTAGAGTTAATAGTCATCGAAACTGATATTTTATCTAATTGGATATTATCAAACAGAGTTTCCATATCTGATAGGTTAGAAACTGGGACTCCTACTTTACCAACTTCACCTTCAGCCATATAATGATCTGAATCATATCCAATTTGGGTGGGGAGGTCGAAAGCCACTGATAAACCATTAACGCCATTTTCAATTAAATAATTATACCTTTTATTTGATTCTCTTGCAGACTGGAAACCCGCATATTGGCGCATAGTCCAAAGTCGATCATTATACATATTTTTATAAATCCCTCTTGTAAAAGGATAGCTACCAGGTTTTTCTTTTTTCATTTTAATCCACGCTCTTTTTTTATAGACTGATATGCATCATTTACTGCTTTAAATTTATTCTCAGCCATTTGAGATAAATCTTTTCCAAGATGAGACACTTTATCTGGGTGATATTTTGTGGCCATTTTACGATATGCTTTTTTTACTTCGCTATCTGTTGCATTTGGCTGGATCTCTAAAATGATGTATGACTTATCAGTATTTCCAACAAACATAGCCTTAATAGATTTAAAATCCATTTGGTTAATATTTAAATAGTTTGCTATTGTGTTAATAACCTTTATTTCATTAGGATGTATATCGTTATCTGATGCTGATAAACTAAATAAAATATGAATCAATTCTATTCTACTTGGATGATCCATTGAGCGTTGTATTTGTCTGCAAACATCTTTGAGAGCATAGTCTTGGTCTAGTATATCTTTCAATAGTATCATAAAACTTTGAGATTCCTTTATAGTAAACTGTTTTCTTAAAAAGGATTTCACAAAATTAATTTCTGATTTTAATATCTTATTATCTGCTTTGATAACCTTTGCAAATAAAACTAATAATGATACTATGAAATCACCTGGCTTAGTTTGAGGATATTGTCTTTGATGGGATTGGTAATGCCAGCTACTATCTTTATTATCATTATGTATAGATGCTAATGTATATCCTATAATAGCACCTATTGGACCACCAGTGATCCATCCAATGCCACCCCAGAACAGTTTTTTCCCTATGGCCATTAGTTTATTCTATTGTTTTATTACATTTATAAAGTTATCAGGCTACTATAATTTATTTAGTTGAATTAGCAGGTCACAGTATTTTTAACCTAACGGATGTTTAATTAATTTTACCTATGAAGATCTCTTTAAGATTTAAATGTCTGATAGTTTGGCACAGACTAACAAAAAAAATAAATAAAACTCCATTAATAAAGATTTCTAATCAAGGTTCAGGTGTTGCCAATATTTTGTTTTTGCTCCCCTCAGATAATATAAATGCGCAGATCACATCTTATTTTGTGAATCAAGATTTAGTGAAAAAAAGAAAGACTATTTCTTATTTTGTTCATGAAAAGGGATTGAAATATTATCCGGAAAAACTTAGTTCTTCTTTTATAACATATAATGATAATGATCTTAATTGGTGGGGAGTTATTGTAAGTCAATTTATTCTAAATCGTATTAATTCAATACACTATGATGCTATCATTGATTTAAACCAAAAACCAAATCAAGCTGAAAAATTTTTGATAATAGGTATGTCAACAAAACTTAAGATAGGTTTTTACTCAAAAATATCAGAAGATATATACAATATAATCATAAAAAAGGATTCTTCTACTTTTTTGGAAAAACAATATTCATTGATTGAAAGAATTCTTGGTTTAGTATGAAAATTATTACTTTTTTATGTTGTTTAAGTCAATAGCATATAATTTTTTAGAGGTAGGCAGTTTTTTATTTAGTAAAATAGTTGATCATCCAAAGACAGTAATATATATTATTCGCCAATTTTAGAGAGAAAAATAAATGTTAGAAGGCCTTATTTGTCCCGCATGTGAAAACAGTGTTGAAGATTTTGAACTGAAAGAAAAGTTGAGATGCCCGATATGTAAAGCAGACTTAAAGCAAAGACAATACTTAGATTTTTTAGAATTTCTCATGGCAAATGGTATAGTTGAGAACCTTGATTTCTTTGATCAAGACATATATAGTGATGATGTGGATGACCTTGATCAGACCAAAGAAGAAGAAGGTGATCCTAGCGAATATGAAAAAAAGAAAGATGTATTTAATATCTATGAAAATGAATTATTCCCAAAAAATGTTGAAAAAAATGATTTAGAGGGATATACTGATTTTGATGGTATTAATGATGATTGGGAGGAGTTTAATGAAAGAGAATATGAAAAATAAAGAGTAAAAAATGGAAAAAAATAAAAAAAACATTCAACAAATTAATATAGAATTAGATGAAAAAGTAAGTTCTGGGGAATATGCTAATTTTGTAGTTGTCACTCATTCTCCTGCTGAGTTCATAATGGATTTTACAAGAATATTACCGGGAGTTCCTAAAGCAAAAGTTCACTCTAGAATAGTTATGGCACCTCCACACGCAAAAGCATTTTTAAACGCTTTAAATGAAAATATTAAAAAGTTTGAGTCCAAAAATGGAGAAATAAAAAACCCAAAGGAAAATTCTGGATTTTCAGATTTTAGTGTTACACCTTCGAAAGATAATTTGCCGAATTAGATTTCAATTATACCAAACCCAATCTCGTCCTCTTTTTAGTTCTCTCATTTTTAAAATTACCCAAAGGGTTATAGTTACCCATCCGAAAACATACCCAATGATAAAACCAGCAACCACATCAAAAGGATAGTGTACTCCTACATAAACTCTTGATATTCCAATGATCAAAGTTAGCAGTATTAAAAACGACTTATATTTTTTATAAAAATATCCAATAATAACTGTTAAAGCCATTGTATTTGCTGCATGATTAG
>MDSZ01190861.1_pt1 | contig 25520 bp, 29 predicted proteins | sample 811201 | NCBI WGS metagenome assembly MDSZ01 (sample SAMN05326647, study PRJNA326480) | marine metagenome | isolation source: seawater | place: Indian Ocean: North | collected 2010
ACGCTAACCAATAATTATGACCAAAAAACGCGTGGTAGTCACCGGTTTGGGATGCCTTACCCCAATAGGTTGCAATAAAGAGGACTTTTGGCAATCACTAATGGAGGGTAAATCTGGAGCTCAAACAATTGACTTTCTAGATATTGAAAAACTACCAGTAAAATTCTCTGCATCAGTAAAAAATTTTGAGTCTGATAGATATTTTGATAAAAAAGATCTTAAAAAGATGGACCTTTTTATGCAATACGGAATGGCTGCGGGCATAGATGCTGTCAATGATGCAAAGCTACTTGAATCTGACTATGATTCTAACAGAGTAGGTGTTTCAATAGGTTCTGGCATTGGTGGCCTTTATAATATCGAAAACACAAGGGATACATTTATAAAAAGTGGTTCAAGAAGAATCTCACCTTTCTTTGTTCCTGCAAGCATAATTAATATGATTTCAGGTAATTTATCCATTAAATATGGCTTTCGTGGTCCGAATCTGTCGATTGTAACCGCATGTACGACTGGAACACATAATATTGGAGAGGGTTTCAGACAAATACAGCATTCACATGCTGATGTAATGGTATGTGGTGGAGCAGAAATGGCAACCTCAGACTTAGGTGTCGGAGGATTCGCAGCTGCAAGGGCATTATCTACACGCAATGATTCTCCTGAGACAGCGAGTAGACCATGGGATAAAGATAGAGATGGATTTGTTTTAGGTGACGGAGCAGGCGTTATTGTTCTGGAAGAATTAGAACACGCAAAAAAAAGAGGTGCAAACATTTATGCTGAAATAAATGGTTACGGCATGAGTGCAGACGCATATCATATGACGCTACCTTCAGAATCAGGAGAGGGTGCTTCGAGATGTATGACCTTAGCTATTGAGGATGCGAACTTACACCCATCAAAAATTGACTATATAAATGCTCATGGAACTTCTACGCCAGCAGGTGACATCCTAGAGTTAAAAGCTGTTAAGAAAACATTTGGTGATCATTCACAGAAACTTATTATCAATTCTACAAAATCTATGATTGGTCATTTATTAGGTGCAGCAGGTGGCGTTGAAGCCATTGTGTGTATATTGTCGATAATGAATAGTAAAATTCATCAAACAATTAACATTGAAAATCTTGATGAAGAATGTGATTTAAACGTCAATCATAAGTCTTCTGTGGACTATGATATAAACTACGCCTTGTCAAATTCGTTTGGCTTTGGCGGCACAAATGGATCTTTAATTTTTTCAAAATTCAAAGATTAGTTTGACTTGAAAATTCAAATATTTATAAACCCAAAAGTCATTCCAGTTAATGATAGAGCATTTAATTATGGTGATGGTCTTTTCGAGACTATTTTGGTGGACCACGGAAAACCACTTTTTCTAACAGAGCACTTAACAAGACTTCGTATCGGTTGTAAAAAACTAAAAATTGTAATTCCATCAAAAAGAATTATTGAACAGTCAATTAAAAAATCTATTGGAAAAACCAAAAAATGTATTATTAAAATAATTTACAGCAGAGGATTATCTGAACACGGTTATAACTATGACAAACAGATAGTGCCTCGCTTATATGTAATTAAAAAGAAACTGAGTCAAACACAGACTTCGCTTTTTGTTTCATTAGGATTTTCAGAATATAATCTATGTAATAATTCATACTTATCTAAAATTAAGCATCTCAATAGGCTAGAACAAATCATCGGGCTGACATTTGTAGGGAAAAATAAATTTGACAATCATATTTTAGTTGATAAAGATCATAATATTATAGAATGTATATCCTCAAATATATTCTTATATTCTAAGAGTCAAAACCAGTATAATTTTGTTACACCAAATTTGTCTAATTCTGGCGTAGATGGGATAATGAAAAATGTCATTATAAACTTTATGAGAAGAAAAAAAATAAAAATATCAGAAAGAGTATTAAAACAAAAAGATGTTAACAAATATGAAGGTGCGTTCATATGTAATTCAATTACTGGCGTACAATTTGTTAAGAAGATTGGAAGTCATTATTTTGATCATTCAAAAGAACTTGAAGCTATTTTAGGTAAGTTTATATATGAGTAAATTTATTGTAATTGAGGGAAGTGAAGGAGTAGGAAAATCCACTCAGATAAGTACCATCGCCTCTTTTTTAGATAGTCGTGCCATTGACTACATAGTTACAAGGGAACCTGGTGGCACTAAGTTTGGTGAATCAATACGATCTATCATTCTTGATCAAGATAATAATACGGATAATCTTACAGACTCCCTGCTTTTTTATGCGTCTAGATATGAAAATTTTAATAAAGTAATCCTTCCATCATTGAATGAAGGGAAGGTTGTTATATGTGATAGATTTCACTACTCTACGCTTGTGTATCAAGGAATAGTTGGCAAGAGTGAATTAGTTAAGAAAATGCATTCAATATTCGATACAATCTTCTCTAAGTCTATTGACCATGTTATCTACTTACATACTGACCCTGAGGAGAGTTTCAATCGAATTTCAAGAAGATCTGAATCTGATAAATTTGAAAGTAGGGGATTAGACTATTTAAAGGAATTAAGTGATGCTTATGACTCTGTTTTTTCAGATGTGAAACATGTGATCAAGTTAGACACGTCTGGAGATAAAAATATTACAAAAAAGAATCTTTTTAAAATTCTATCAACTATTTTTACAAAATGATCGATAAACTTACAATAGATAGTAAGTCGAAAAATTATTTGGTTGTATCTTCTGATATTAAATTACGATATGAGTTAGTGATGAATAAAATATGTCAATATCTCGAAATATCAGAGAAGAAAATAATTGAATGCCCTGATGTTAAATATGTATCACTACCTATTATTGATAAATCAGGAAACATAATATCAGTACTTTCCAATAAAGAGTTATTGATGAGAGAATACGGATTAATCGATAATATAGACTCCAATAGAATCGGTAATGAGATAACTATTGACCAGATTAGAGAGATTATATCTTTCACTCAAATTTCTGCACACAAAAGTAAAAAAATTGTCATCTTGAATGCTGCCTCATATATGAATAAGGAAGCATCATCAGCACTCCTGAAGACTCTTGAAGAAGTATCCTCAAATTGTTCTTTTATATTATTAACAAGTTCAAGTAATAATATTGATGAGACTATCAAGAGTAGGTGTCAAGTGCTGTCATATGAAGGTGATGTTTCTGTAACAAATGATACTAGTTTTGAAAATTTTTTTTTCAATAAACACCCTTTTTTGAAAGAATTTGATATGGAATTTAGTATTGCCGATCTTATTAAGAATATATGCACTGCAACCGATGGGCTCTTAGAAAAAACATTAGACCCTATAGATGTATCGAATGATTGGAGTAAATTTCATGTTAATCTTATTCTTTATATTCTGAATGAATATATCATTTTCAATTGCAAGAAAGTCATAGATATGTCACCAGAATATAGCTCAGATCATTATCCTAAAAAATTGATTGATATTTACTGTATGCTTCCTCATATCAGACATAACTTAAATCTAAACATTAATACGAAATACTTGCTTAATAATCTTGCGATTGAATTAGCGTCATAATCATAATACTATCCGAGTATGAAAAAATCTGAAAACAATGTTGTGAATTTATTTGAGCAGTCTAATCAAGGGGTTCAAAAAGTGGTATTAACAGAATCCATGAGAATGAAAAGGGGAGGTACCATATCAAACCCTGTGTTAGCTTATGAGACATGGGGAAAGATGACTAAAGCTAAAGATAATGTAATTGTCATATTAACAGGACTAAGTGCGAGCTCGCATGTCGCCTCACACTCCTCAAATCCAAACCCAGGTTGGTGGGAAGGAATAGTTGGTCCTGAAAAAGCCATAGATACGAATAAATTTTATGTATTATGTATAAATTCTCTTGGAAGCTGTTTTGGTTCTACCGGTCCTGCTTCCATCAATCAAATGACAGGAGAGCCATTTAGACTTACGTTTCCTGAACTTACAATTGATGATATGGCAAGTGCCACAAAGTTATTATTAGACAAACTGCATATAAAAAAAATTAATACATTGATAGGTCCTTCAATGGGCGGTATGCATGCACTGGCACTAATTGTCCAGAATAGTGGATTAGTAAGAAATTTCATAGCTATCTCTACAGCATTTCAATCATTACCTTATGCAATAGCGATAAGATCTCTCCAACGTGAGGTTATTAGGAAAGATCCGCTCTGGAAGAATGGTTATTATATGCCGGATAACCCACCATTAAATGGGGTCCGCATAGCAAGGAAATTAGGGATGATATCCTATCGATCAGCTAATGAATGGGCACAACGATTTGGTAGAAAAAAATCATCAAAAAATAATATCACTCAAAATACATTTGGTATTGAAAATACTGGCTTCGAATTTGAGATTGAATCCTATCTAGAGCATTTAGCGATAAAGTTTCAAGATGTTTTTGATGCAAATTGCTATTTATATCTTTCAAGATCAATCGATTGGTTTGATATAATCGACTATGGTTCTTCCTCCAAAGAAGTCTTAGGTAAAACCAGATTGGAGAGCGCTATGATACTAGGCGTTGAATCGGATATATTATTTCCCATTCACCAACAAAAAGAGCTCGCTGAATATCTATCTACTAATTCTACAAAAGTTACTTACAAAAGTTTAGACTGTGTTCAGGGCCATGATTCTTTTTTAGTTGATATCGAGAGATTTTCTCAAGAAATAAAATGTTACTTAAAAGATATTTAGCGGCAGTATTATTATTGATTTTCTCTCTACCTTCTTACGCTGGTCAGTATGAGGGTAGAGTAATAAAAGTTGTTGATGGTGATACAATCTGGGTAAAAACTGGTAATAAGCATATAAAAATACGTCTTAGCTACATAGATGCGCCAGAACTTAAACAAGCATACGGGATAAGAAGTAAAAATTTTTTGACTAATCTCGTATTAGATAAAAATGTCCAGATAAATACAAATAAAAAAGATAGATATAACAGACATTTGGGCGAAGTTTATATCCATAATGCTAATGAATCTGTGTTTGTGAATGCAAAAATGCTTAAATCTGGAAATGCATGGATATATTTAGCCTACAGAGAGAATTCCTATCTTATAAACCTTGAAAATTATGCTAGAATTAATAAATTAGGTCTATGGAGTGAACAGGGGGCCATCGAACCATGGGTATATCGAAGATCAAACTGAGCTTTATTAGTTTACTGATGCTGTTTTTTATATCTGTGCCCTCTACATCTTTTTCTGCCGATGACTTATTCCTTGGGGTCGGAGTAGGTTCTGATGGGATTAGTGCAGCCAGATTTGCAAAAAAATATGATCAAGGAAAATTTTTTGATACTTCAATTAATAAATCTGCAGAAATCGGAATTAACTTTTGGGATGGTGATAAAGTAAATTCTAGCTCAAAATCATCAAATTTATCAGTAACTTACAGCGCTATACTAAGTAAGTCTTTCAGTAATAATTTCTATCTTAATTCAGGTATGGGGATAGCCTTATTGTCTGATGATAAAATCGGTGAGAGGAATCTGGGAACTAGTTTGCAATTTGAAAGTCGATTCGGCTTTGGATACAAAACCACAAGTACCTCATCATCTCTGAATATCTTCCATTATTCTAACGCTGGCACTGCAAACGATAATTCGGGGGTCAACATACTGATGATAAATTTATCACATTTTTTTTAACCGTTTATTTGTTCTGCATCTCTCAGAGCAATAGATGACACTGCCCCAATTTTTTTCCCATTTTTTTCTCCATTGGAAATTCAATCCACACACAGGGCATATTTTGCTGGGTAGGTCACTTTTTTTCATTTAACTGATGTCTATTTTTATAAAATAGAAAAAGGGCAATTACTTCATAGAATATTACTGCTATATGGTAAGTACCTGGTAACGCGACGAAATTTCCAATCCATCTATACTTTGGTATGTTTTGCCACATGATGACGAATGCTTTTACTCCAGAATATATCTCGTTATCTTTTATTACGTGTAGTCGTCTAATTAATTCTCTGTGACTTTTACCAGATAATTTCGTAGATATTTCTAAATCATTGATATCTATCCAATTTATATCATTTTTAAGTGACTTATAATGAGTTATTTCTCGAGAGCAGATAGGACAGCTGTCATTAAACAGAACTTTGATCATGAGGTGTTCCTGTCAATGAATTCATTTGCTTTAGACAGTATATTATCTTTCTTTGCTTTTTTCATCTTATCAAATAATGCAACCATCATATTCAATCTGGGATTTTTTTTAAAGAATAATCGATTTTTATCAATAAATCGCCAATAAAGTCCATCCATTACTTCGCACCATGGACCTTTTTTGAAATTCATCATTTTAATAATATAGTTTGAACCACAGATATATGGTTTTGTGGCCATTATACCTCCATCAGCAAAAAGCCCCATACTATAGACATTGGGTGTCATAACCCAATCTGAGGAATCAATATATAATTCCATGAACCACTTGTAAGCAATTTGAGGTTTAATCTCACATAAATTCATCAGATTAACTTGAATCATCAATCTCTCAATATGATGAGAGTAAGCATGTTTAACAGTGCTTTTTATTGAGTAGTCAAGGGGATCCAAGCCGGTATTACCGGTATACCAACTTTTGTTAATTTTTCTTTGGTGGTCGAAAAAATTACTCTTTTCCATTTTCTCTCCTTCAATATGATATAGGCACCTCATAAATTCTCGCCATCCTATAATCTGTCTAATAAAACCTTCATACGAATTTATAGGAATGTCGTCTAAATCGTTGATTTTATCTAAAATATCACGTGGTGTAATTAAGCCAATATTTAGTGATGAGCTCAGATTCGAATGAAACCATAGATGAGATCTTTCATCGACAGAATCCTCATAATCGCCAAATTTATCAAATTTATTTGCCAGAAAATAATTTAGATTATCTAGCGACTGCTCTCTAGTTGTAGGATAATTGAAATTGCTATTCTCACCGATATGATTTTTAAACATTTTTTCGACTAATTTGATCACATCAAGCGTATGTTTTGTTTTTTTAAACTCTAGGAGGGGAGGTGGTGCAATATTCTTTGGTATTTTTTTTCTATTTTCTATGTCAAACGTCCATTTTCCACCTACCGGCATATCATCTTTGATCAATATTTTTAATTTTTTTCTTTGGTTGATATAAAAATCTGTCATCTTATATTTAGGGCTTTTCCTCTCATGGCACATTTCCCCAAATTCATTGAGTTTGGTTAAAAACATTGGTGTGTCGTACGTAATTATTTCTATTCCATTTGCTTCTAGTCTCCTAATTTCTTTTTCAAACCATTTGTCTTCAATTGTCCATATACTAATTCTAGTTTCTTTACTTTTTTCTAAATAATCTTCTAGAAAATCTATATATCTTATTGAATTATCTGTATCTAATTGGTGATAATCTACTGCTATTTTATTTTTTTTCAACACATCCCTGTATGATCTCATCGCAGATAGAAATAGGGTGATCTTCTGTTTGTGGTGTTTTTCGTACGTGCACAAACCAATGTCTTCTTTCATAAAAACATTGTTTATATTTAATTTCTTTAGATTTTCTATGGGGAATAGCTGATTACCCAAAACTACGTGCACAGTCATTATTTGCCGATTTCCTTATCCATTTATTGTAGGATAGGCCATCTTTATTATCATTTCTATACGTATATACGTTCGTATAATATATATTATGTAATTAAGGGGTATAGAAAACTTGTTGTTCTCTTAACTTGTAAGCTTCTATCAGTTCTGCAGCCTCTGATGATTTAAGCCAGTCATAAAGATCTTTTGCAGGTTTGAGATCAAGGTTCTCACAGTTATTATGATTAACTAATATCATGGAATAACTATTTTTTAGTTCTTGTGAGTTAGCGTACAGAATAATATGGTCTTGTTTATTGTTGAACCTGAGCCAAGTAGAACGGTCTGTGAAAATATAACCATTCAGTGAAATCGCAATATTCAGCGACGGCCCCATTCCCTGCCCAGATTCAAGATACCATTTACCACTATGCGACTGAGGATCAAGAGACAGCTTTTTCCAAATTTTCATCTCTGCTGCATGAGTACCGCTTGAATCTGCTCTTGATATGAAAATATGACTTTTATTATATATTTTTGTAAAAACCTCCAATACTGACTGAGAGTTTTTTATATTAGCATTATCTTTTTTTGGTCCTACAATAACAAAATCATTAAACATAAGATTGAATCGAGATACACCAAAACCATTTTTCATAAAGTCATCTTCTCGTGCTTTATCATGGACTATTAAAATGTTTCCATCACAATTCTTTGCATTCATAATTGCTTGACCGGTTCCAACAGCAATTAGTTTTATTTGAATGTCATCAAAATTAGGATATTTTGGTAATAAGTATTTATAAAGACCTGAGTCTCTAGTAGAGGTTGTTGATTGTATCGTAACTGAATCTGCATACGTGAAATTCACAGAAAGAATAAGTAATAGTGCGATTTTAATAAATTTATACATTATTTAGTGAACCATCTCTAATTAAAATCTCATTACAATGTATACTGTTATCAAGGATATTGCTATGGCTTACCATTATCAAAGACAAACCTCCATCATGAATATCTTTAATTATTTTTTTTACTAACTCAATGTTATGATCATCTAGATTATTTGTCGGCTCATCATATATAAGGATATGAGGATTAGTAATCATACTCCTCACAAGAGAGAGTAATTGTAGCTCACCTCCAGATAAGTCTTTAATTTGAGTTTTGAGAAGATGATCTATCGAGTATTCAACACAAATCTTATATATAATTTCTCTCCAATTTTTTTTCTTAACTGATTTGCAGTGAAGAACATGTTTTAAGTTATCTTCTACAGACCTATTAAGAAATATAGGGTCTTGAAAAATAAATGCTATATTCTTATTAGCATTAAAATATCTAACAACATGACCACTTGTGGGATTTATCATACCGAAAAGTAGCTTTAGGAATGTAGTTTTCCCTGCTCCATTGGGACCTTTTATAATAGTAATACCGTCCTTAATATCACATGTTAAATCTCTTATTATTTTTTTGTTGTTTGCGGTATATGATAACTCTTGAGTTGAATATATTTTACTCATAACACCCTCGCCTTTATTGTGGAGATTAGTATATTCATTATTAAAGCGATTGATAAAAGTGTAATGCCTAAACTCAAAGCTAGCGACAGCTCTCCTCTAGATGTTTCTAAGACAATACTTGTGGTCATTACTCTAGTTAAACTATCAATATTCCCGCCTACTATAATCACAGCCCCTACTTCAGATAATGCCCTACTAAGACCTGTTATAACAACAATTAAAAGATTGAATCTAGATTCATAAATAATTGTACTCCTAATTTTGTTGTTTGATGCACTCAATGAAAATAAATATTCTTTGAGGTGTTCATATTCATCAGTGAGTGATTTGAGTGATAGAGATAGTATAATTGGTGTCACAATTATGAATTGAGCAATCATCATGATCATAGGAGAGTATAAAATATCCATAAATCCTAAAATACCGGATGCTGAAAACATTATATAAAGTATTAAACCTACCGCCACAGGAGGCATACTCATTAATGTATTAACAATAATTACTATCGTATCTTTACCAATGAATTGCGATGAAGCCATATAAGAAGCAAGAATAATTGATATAAACGCTGACACAATCGTAGCAGAAATAGAGATATACAAGGATAGAACAACGATTTCTAGATAATTAATATCTAGAGAGAAAATATTATTTAGTGATTCTATTAAGGTTTCCACAGAGGTAGATGATACTACATTTGTTTAATGGCTTGAATAAAAAGCAGGAAGAGTTAATTTAAAAGATTAAAACAAACCAACTATGTTGCCGTTATCATCAATATCAATTCTCTCAGCAGCTGGCACTTTTGGCAAACCAGGCATTGTCATTATATCTCCACAAACCATAACAATAAATTCTGCGCCTGCAGATAATCTAACTTCTCTGATAGGTATTTCATGATTTGATGGAGCTCCGCGCTTAGAAGGGTCAGTTGAAAATGAATATTGTGTTTTTGCAACGCACACAGGAAAATGACCATAACCATTTGCTTGCAAATCATCAATTTGCTTTTTGACATTTGCTGGGGCTGATATACCAGATGCTCCATATATTTTCTTGGCAATCGTTTCCATTTTATCCCATAAAGGCATATCATCAGAATATAAATATTGGAAATTATTTTCAGCTTCATCGATAGTTTTAACAACAGTCTCTGCTAATTCCTTTGCTCCCGCTCCCCCGTCGGCCCAATGTGTGGAGGAAACTATTGGTACGTTTAATTGGTCAGATTTAGCTTTTAGCAGCTCCTTTTCTTTATCAGTATCAAAACTAAATCCATTGATACCAACCACCACTGGCAAACCATAATGATTTTTTAGATTATTCACATGTCTCTCAAGATTTGATAGTCCTTTTGATAAATAATCTGTACTTTCTTTATTTAAATCATCAAGTGAGCACCCTCCATGATATTTGAGCGCTCTTATTGTAGCAACTAAGACAACTACAGAAGGTTTTAAGTCAGCTTTTCTACATTTTATATCAAGAAACTTCTCTGCCCCGAGATCTGCTCCAAATCCAGCTTCTGTTACAACATAATCAGCAAGTTTTAGAGAGGCTTTTGTTGCAATAACAGAGTTACAGCCATGAGCTATATTAGCAAAAGGTCCGCCGTGTATCATTGCAGGATTATTTTCTAAAGTTTGTACAAGATTAGGTTTCATTGCATCTTTGAGTAAAACTGTCATCGCTCCATGAGCATTTATATCTTTCGCCAAGATAGGTTCTTTATCGCGATTATATGCTACAACTATTTTTCCCAGGCGTTCTTTTAAATCTTTAATAGAAGTTGCTAAACAAAAAATAGCCATGATCTCAGATGCTACAACTATATCGAATCCGTCCTGCCTAGGATAACCATTACCGACAGATCCAAGTGAGCATACAGTGCTTCTAAGAGCTCTGTCATTCATATCGAGAACTCTCTTCCATGCAACTCTTCTAACATCTACCCCAAGTTTATTACCATGATGGATATGATTATCTAACATAGCAGCTAGTAGATTATTAGATAATTGGATGGCATTAAAATCTCCAGTGAAGTGTAAATTTATATCTTCCATTGGTATTACTTGAGACATTCCACCACCTGCTGCTCCCCCTTTCATTCCAAAAACAGGGCCTAGTGATGGTTCACGAATTGTCACCAATGCATTTTTTCCAATATGGTTTAAAGCGTCGCCAAGACCAACTGATGTTGTAGTTTTACCTTCGCCAGCAGGTGTCGGACTTATAGCAGTTACTAGGATCAATTTGCCATCAGTATTAGATTCAATTGAATTCAGATAATCCAGAGATATTTTAGCTTTGTAATGTCCAAAGGGTTCTAGCGAATCCTCGGGTATACCCAATTTAGCTGCTATTTCGCCTATTTTCTCTAGCTTTGCCGCTTGTGCTATTTCTATATCTGATTTCATAAATATACCCTCTAATTTGATGTCTAATAAATATAATGTTTTATGCTAAAAACATCAATACTTATCAATTATTCTGACGTTTAAAAAGTGTCTCTTCGACACATTCGCACATGATATGTCCAGCGATCGCATGAATTTCTTGTATACGTGTTGTTTTCTTTGATTTAACAGATAATACTACATCAGAGTATTTTTCAAGTTCATTTGTATTCATGCCTGTCAACGATATAATGCTTTTCACTTTTGGCCTAATTTCTCTGATTAATTTTAATATGTTTGATGACTTGCCGGATGTAGTATACACAATCACAGAGTCATTAGTGTTTGCAAGTGCATGAGCTTGTCTGGAAAATATATGGTCGTAGCCATAATCATTCGCAATACATGTCAAATTTGATGTATTAGCAGTAAGTGCGATTGCAGGAAGAGGTTCACGATCAAAATTTAATCTACCAATAAATTCAGCAGCGATATGCTGTGCATCTGCTGCACTTCCGCCATTTCCGGCTAGAAGCACTTTTCCATTATTTTTAAAGGTATCAATTAATAGATTAGATGCCAGCCCCAATCCTTTTAGAAAATTTTCGTCAAGATCAGATTCAGAATTAACTTTGACTGATTCCTCAAGAGTATTTTTGATTATTTCATCTAATTTCATTTTAAAATTTTCTTTTGTCAGTTAGTTTACAATTACCTTTATTAATATTCTCATTCAATAAAGTGGCTTGTCCAGTTACCCTATTTATTGATAATTCAATATTAGGCAATGTAGCAACAATAAATGCTTCGTTGAATGTTACTTGATAGCTTGTCTCTTCAAGTTTATTGATAAATTTAAAGCTTTTATTTGATTCATTAAACACATATGTACTCTGAAGATCATTGAAACTGCATGATATATAAATATTTCCGAGTTTATATACACCCTCTTCTTTTTTTGCAATTTTGATATCATCCATTTTCTCAATAGAAATATCTTTTTTATTATCAGGGATTTCATCAATAAATATTTCTTTCGACGTATCGCGAGATACGCAATACTCAAATGGTATGGTTAGTAGACCGGAGTCATATAAATGTAAACTTACATTATTCTCACTTATCATGAAAAAATGATTTCTATAACCTATATAGTAGTCTCCTCTTCGCTCATTTATAGACAGGCATACTCTATATCCGCTGTAAGTATTGCCTAAATGATCTATCGTTAATTTAGCTGGCTCATTTATAAACTCTACTTTAGCTGACTTATAGTTATTAAGATTCTTAATGAGATAGTCTTTCAAAATCTTTGGATAGTTGTCTGGTGAAGCACCATAATTAACCTTTTGAAACTCAGCCTTTGCGGTTGGAGAAATAAGTGAGGGCGCAGGTATCTTGCCGCAAGCCGAAACTAGAATGAGGAAGAATATAATAGATATATATTTCATGTGCCCAGGGCCGGAGTCGAACCGGCACGAGATTGCTCTCGAGGGATTTTAAGTCCCTTGCGTCTACCAATTCCGCCACCCGGGCTAGTATTTTTTATTCTTATTTCTAGGGACTGATCTGAGTGCGGTATGTGCATTTATGAATTATATTTTATACTAAAATCCTTTTTTGTCTAATATAACCAAGAAGGTTTTAAGGCAAATCTCTATCTCTAACCAAATAGACCAATTTTTAATGTAATACAAGTCATACATAAGTTTTTGCTCAGCATCATAAGAATCAATTCCATATGGATATGCTATTTGTGCCCATCCGGTGATACCTGGTCTCACTACATGCCTGCGATTATAATTACGAATTTTATTACCATATTTATCAGACAGAACAACCCACTCTGCTCTTGGGCCAACAAGATGCATATGTCCTAAAAAAATATTTATTATTTGAGGAATTTCATCTAGTCGTAGTTTTCTAATTTTTGTTGCAAATGAATATATTCTGGGATCATCTTTATATGTATTTCCTTTTGTCTCAGAATTCGCATGCATCGTCCGGAATTTATATATATTAAATATATTATTTCTAATACCATATCTTGGTTGTTTATAAAAAATTGACTCATGGATTCTTTTTACTTTTTTCATTATAAAAATATGTATAACTAATAATATTAATATTGGTATAAAAATTATTATAGAAACGAAGTCAACTACTCTTTTCATCATATAGTCTGACCTATTATAAGCATTTATATTAAAGATATTTTTCTTGTTCAAAATATAAATCTTTCTCAAATATTTTTCAAAAAATTCTTCAAGTTCTAATACTTTTAAAGATATTGACTTAAAATGTTCTTCTGTAAAATCCTCACTATCTGAGTTAGATAAATTTAATATAATAATTGACTCATCTGCTTGCATATTTTGAGATAGGTAATTCTCTTTTGTATTATGAAAATAAACTAGAAATCCTTTGTTGTTTAACATTTGAATATCATGATCATTGAATTTATAAAATTCACCAATTATATGTATAGGACACTTCTTCAAATAATTTGAATTGATTTTTATAAGATATTTCAATATGAGAATAATTATAGGTATAAGAATCCATGATAAAAAGATGAAAACATCAATCTTAAGTAATAAATAATTGTAAATGATTAATTGGATAAATATTGCAAATAACAATGTAATGACTGAAATTTTTATTTTTTCAGAAAAGTTTATTAAAAAATAATCTTTATAATAATCCTTTACTAGTGATAAAACATATATTGATATAGAAAATATTACATATAGAAAGAGATAGTACTCACTGTAATTATCATTGGAATGTAAAAAATAATTAATTAAACCGAACACGAGAGGAACTGATAAATCAACAAGTAAAAGATATACAGTAACCATAATCTTAATTTATCACAGTCATTATCATAGAGATATTATCATTTTGAGGCTAAGGTCGGAATCGAACCGGCGTTGACGGCTTTGCAGGCCGCTGCATTACCACTCTGCCACTTAGCCGAAAATATGAGCGGGAAACGGGGCTCAAACCCGCGACCTCAACCTTGGCAAGGTTGCGCTCTATCAACTGAGCTATTCCCGCAATAAAACTAACTTAGTATATCACTCCAGGCACTCCTAACATAGTATATGAACGATATAACGGTAAGAATTGCAGCTATGAATAATAGCAATAAGCCAAGGATATGTAAATTTATATATATAAATGTGATGTCAGTATGCAGAAGGAAAAAAAGTGCTGACATTTGAAAGCCTGTCTTAATCTTTCCTATATTATTTACCCTAAGCGGTATTTGTGTTTTTAATTCTGCTAACCTTTGTCTAATTGCAATAACAAGAAATTCTCTAGATATAATTATAAGAGAAGATAATATAAATATTAGAGAATCAAAACTTCTTGTAAGTAGGAAAATTGCAATAACAACTAAGAGTTTATCTGCGATTGGATCAAGAAATGTTCCAAAGGATGTGGTTTGATTGAAGTTCCTAGCAACATAGCCGTCGAGATAGTCAGTGATCAATGCCAATAGAAATATGTAAGCTGAAATGTCTCTATATCTGCCATTATCATATATGAAGAGGAATACGATAACAGGGATAACTACTATTCTCGATAATGTGAGTAATGTAGCAATATTTAATTTCATTTATGAATACTCATATATATGTTTGTTGCTAATTTTTCACTAATCCCATCAACTTGTTTTAAATCTCTTATGGAAGCCTTAAGAACTCCTTGTATACCACCAAAATGATTAATAATAATTTTCTTCCTCTCATCACCTATCCCTGGGATACCATCGAGTTTAGAGTTAAACATAAGCTTGTTGTGTCGTTTTCGTTGATTTAATATCGCAAACCTATGTGCTTCATCTCTAATGGATTGTATCAACGTAGTTGCATCTTGATTGATATTTTTTGTAATGTCTTCATTACTACTATTGAGTATTTTATCGTTTTTGCTCAGACGATTTAAGCCTTTATGGATCCCGATAATTAAAATATTTTTACACTTAAGCTTCTCAACAACTTTTTTGGCTTGCGTTATTTGTCCTTTGCCACCATCAACAATTATCAATACATGAGATGATTCAAAGTTATCAATCTTTAATATTCTACGCTCAATAATTTCTTTTAAAGCTGCATAGTCATCAGACTTTTTTGTATTTATAATATTATATTTCCGATAATTTTTTTTATTAAAACCACTCTCATCATAATAAACAGACGATCCTACTGCCGAACTCCCGCTTATATGACTTACATCGAAACACAATATACAACTCACATTTATATCAAGTTGTGTGTTTAAATTAGTTAGTAAACTTTGATCTTTTTTAATAGTTTTAAGCGATCTATTAAATAAATTTGTATAGCATAAGCTCATGAATTCTGAATATCTCTTATCTACTTTGCTACATATTTTTGAGGTTTGTTGATGTTTTTTATTAATTACCAATTCAATATTATCTTTGTCAAGAATCTTATCTTTAGAAATTATTAGGTTTGGAGGCACATGTGTTAAATAGTACTGTTTGAAAAACGATGTAATAGTTTCATTAAGATCTTCATGAGTATTTTTTGAAAAAATATAATTTTTACAACCCATGTTTACGCCATTTCTTATAATATTAATATCAACAAGTAGTTTAGTATCGTTTTCATAGCTAAGAATGAAGTCTATACTTTGATTCTCTGGAAAAATTGAGTAGTGGCTGGTTATATCTCTTATGAGTGCTATATTATCTCTAAATTTTGCAGCAAGTTCATAGTTTTGATTTTCTGAAGCATTAGACATTTCGTCTTCCATTTTGTCAAATAGCGATGAAGTTTCGCCTTTCAAGAACATAATTGCGCTATCTACACTTTTTTTATATTCTAACTTATCTATGAGACCAACACATGGGGCTGAGCATCTTTTTATTTGATATTGTAGGCAAGGTTTTTTTCTAGATCTGTAATAGCTATCTTCACATAAACGCACCAAAAATGTTTTTTGCAATATTGCTAATATTTTACGCACGTTGCTTACATGCGTGTATGGCCCAAACAGTTGCTCATTTTTGTTAGCTTTCCCACGAAAAAATTTAAAACCAGGATATTCATGACTTTTACTCATGTAAATATATGGGTATGATTTATCATCTCTTAAAAGAATATTATATTTAGGTTTATATTCTTTTATTAAATTATTCTCTAATAATAATGCATCTTGCTCATTTGATGTAATTTGATAATCTATATCTCTAATTTTATTAATGAGCCTCTGATTTTTTAAAGATTGATTTGATTTAGTAAAGTATGATGACACTCTTTTTTTTAAGTTTCCAGCTTTTCCTATATACAATATGGTCTTTGTATCATCCAGCATTTTATAGACACCTGGTGCGGTTGGAAGATTTTTTAAAAAATCTCTACCCATGACTAGTTAGCATAATTGCTTTTAAAAATATTTTTTTTAACATGGTTTTGCTGACTCTATTTGTATTAATATTTAATTTACTACAATGATATGAAGAGATTAATTGCACTTTGTCATTTAACCTTATTATATTACCATGTACAAATCTTTTATTACTGCATGAAACGCCATATAATTTTATTATTTGTCTATATGCAACTTCCCCAAGAGTTATAATAACTTTTAAGTTTTGAAGTTTTGATATCTCATCATCATTATGTTTTTGACAATTATTTTTTTCGTCACTGAATGGTAAGTTATTCTTAGGATAACACCTCACAACATTAGTTATGAAAAAATTACTTATATTGAGCTCATCTAGTATCTCTCTCATAAGGAGCCCTGAATAGTCCGCAGTGAAAGGTGTACCTGTTTTATTTGCTCCATGTAGCCCAGGGGCAAGACCAACAATACATAATTCAGAGTCCAAATTTCCTGAGCCCCATACAGGTTTACAGTGATAACTGGGATATTTAATTTTGAGTTCTCTAAGATGTGTTTCTATACGTCTACACAAGCGACATTCAATGGTGTTCATTTAGAACCTCAATAAAACTGATCCCCATGTAAACCCTGCACCAAAAGCTTCGAGCATTATGTGTTCTCCAGCTTTGAATGTATTATTTGAGTTAGCATGATCAAATGCTAGAGGTATCGAAGCCGCTGAGGTATTCCCGTGTTTATTAACAGTTATAACGATCTTATCATGAGCGAGATTGATTTTTTTTGCTATTGCTAAGATTATTCTTTCGTTAGCTTGATGTGGAACAAGCCAGTCAAGCTCACCTTGATCAATATTATTAATTTCGAGCGTATGTTTTGCTAATTTACCAAGTGTATTTACAGCGGTCTTAAATACATCACTACCCTTCATTTCTATATATTCTAAGTCTGTGTTTACAGTTAGAAGATCCTTATATGAGCCATCAGATCCTATAGTGCTCGAGAGAATTCCTGGAGTTTCAGAAGCTGCTAAAACCATTGCTCCGGCTCCATCACCAAATAAAACACAAGTATTCCTATCTGTCCAATCCAGTAATGAAGTGATCTTTTCAGTGCCTACGACTAGAGCATATTTTACTTGTCCTGACTCAATATATTTTTTTGCAATATCTAAAGCATAAACAAAGCCAGTACATGCAGCATTTAAGTCTACGGAAAATGCATTTTTAATGTTTAGCTTATTTTGTAATAGGACGGCAGTACTAGGAAACTTTCTTTCTGGAGTACATGTCGCTAGGAATATTGCTCCAATGTCATCCTTTTTTATACCTGAATTTTCAATTGCATTTTTTGAAGCATGATAAGCCATATCAACAGAAGTCTCTTCTTCCGAAGACACTCTTCTCTCTTTGATACCTGTTCTCTCTGTTATCCATTCATCGCTAGTATCTACAATACTCTCAAGTTCCTTATTTGTTAGGATTTTCTCTGGGAGGTAGCTTCCACTTGATATTATTTTTGCAAATTTACTCATTTAACTCTCTACTAGTATATTCTCTAATACTATCAGTTAAATTATTTTTTGACTCATAGTAGGCGGTTTTGATTGCATTGCAATACGAAAAGCTATCTGCACTTCCATGACTTTTTATTACAATTCCATTGAGACCAAGAAAAGATGCTCCATTATATACTCTTGGGTCCATCTTCTTTTTTACTCCATTTAAGACAGGATAACTAATCAATGATGAGAGCTTATTATATAAGTTTTTATTGAATTCTGATTTTATAAAATGTTTAATTACTCCTGCTACGCCTTCTATACTTTTTAGTGCAACATTTCCAGTGAACCCGTCTGTAACTATAACGTCGTAGTTACCACTGAACATTTCATCACCTTCAACAAAACCAACATAATTAAGATTAGATCTATTGAGAAGTTCTGCAGCATTTTTAATTTCATCTTTTCCTTTAAAATCTTCTGAGCCGATATTGAGTAATCCTATTCTCGGATTTTTAGATAATTCTAAACTTTCAACCACAGAGGAACCCATTACCGCAAATTGAAATAAGTTTTGTGCATCACACTCAATATTTGCTCCTAAATCCAATACTTGCATAAAGTTTTTCTTTGTCGGCAGAGATGTACATATTGCCGGCCTATCAATGCCATCAATTGTCTTTAGTATTATTTTTGATATAGACATCAACGCCCCAGTATTTCCTGCACTTACACACGCTTGAGCTTTAGCATCTTTAACACAATTTACTGCAAGCTTCATTGATGATTTCTTCTTATTTCTTATTGCATGAACTAAATCATCATCCATCTTAATAAACTCATCAGTGTGAACAATATCAATACGATTTTTGATGACTGATGGTATTTTATCTTTAACAAGTGACTCATCACCTACTAAAATTATTTTTAGATCATTGATTAGCTCTAATGACTTAATCGCACCGGATAGAGCTGGCGCAGGTCCGTTATCTCCACTCATTATGTCCAATGCTATCGTGATAGATGTCGGCATTTTATGAGTTTTTTACTGTTCTTGAGCAGCTTCTTCTTTAGGTTTTTTTACTTTTGGAGTAAATATTTCTTTGCCACGATAGAAACCATCTTTAGCAATATGATGTCTTAGGTGTTTTGAGCCTGTTGTTTTGTCAGAAGAGACAGGAGCAGTGGATAGAGAGTCATGCGATCGTCTCATATCTCTTCTGGATCTAGATTTCTTACTCTTCTGTACAGCCATATATTTCTTCCTTCACAAATTGATAAGGTATTCTAAGCAATAATATACTTACAAGCAATTATTAATGCATAATTTAACAATTTTAGATCTTTTATTGTATTATCCTAAAATAACAAATTATGACCGTAATTCTCGCATCAAGTTCTATTTTTCGAAAGCAACTGTTATCAAAGCTTAAAATAGCTTTTAAGTGCATCTCTCCTGATGTCGATGAGTCCAGGCTCAGTGGGGAGAGTGTGAGAAGCTATGTTAAGCGACTGTCGATCGATAAAGCTCATAAAGTAGCCTCATCTAATTCTGGTTCTATTGTGATTGGATCAGATGAGGTAGCAGATCTGAATGGCAAGATTTTAGGAAAACCGCATACTCGGTCGAATGCAATAAAGCAGCTCAGAATGATATCTGGAAACAAGGTCATTTTTAGAACAGGGCTTTGCGTAATGGACTCTGATACTAAAAAATATTATTCTTCAGTTAATAATTATACTATAAATTTCAGACACTTAGACGATAAATTAATAAAATCTTACCTTAATATGGATGATGTATTAAGATGTGCTGCTAGCATAAGAATAGAAGGAGCAGCCATAAATCTCGTAAAAAGCATGAGGGGAAGTGATCCGTCATCGATTATGGGCTTACCATTATTGAGGTTGATAGAGTATTTAGAGAAATTTGGGGTCAATGTTTTAACGAAGTAGCTACTTACTACTGAAATGGTCAAAGCCACACTCTGTCGGATTATATATTTGATTATTGGAATAATAGCGAAAATTCGATTTCTTTATGGTTCCAATTTTAGTAATTTTCAAATCATGATTCATGGATATCTTCTTGATTTTATTCACATATTTCCTATCTGCTGTAAAACATAACTCATAGTCCTCACCACCGCCAAGTATGCACTCCTCTCTAAATTGATGTTTGATATATTTATTAAATTTTTGATCGGTAGGTATTGAGTCAATATCCACCTCGAAGCCTTTTTTAGATGAAATTGCTATATTCTTGAGATCTTTGACAAGACCATCTGAAATATCTACACACGATGACGCAAATTTAGATAATTCTATTCCAACAGCTACCCTAGGAGTTGGTTTTACGAGATACTTTCTGAAATATTTGTAACCGAGAGTTTTTTTACTTAATATCAATGCAGCTCTTGCATTTCCAATATTTCCAGTTACGTATATATCTTGTCCAATTTTTGCTCCAGAGCGAGTGAGAATACTATTTTTTTGTACACCAATCAGTGTAATTGATATACTCATAGGACCTTTAGTTGTATCGCCTCCAATAATTGAAACTTTGTGATGATTGAGTAACTTTCTTGTGCCAATAAAAAATTTTCTTATCCAAGTTTCTGACATTTTAGGAATAGTAATATCATAAAGAGCATATAAAGGGGCGCAGCCCATAGAAGCGATGTCACTCAAATTAGTGGCTAACACTTTATGACCTATCTCTTCAGGCGTATAGTCTCTAGTAAAGTGTGGTCCTAGTAATGAAGTGTCTGATGTTATTACATAATTTTTTTTACTATTGAATTTAATGATTGCACAATCATCACCAATTCCTTTAATAATATTTTTATCAAAAGTCTTTATTTTCCTCAAGAAATTAACTAAATCAATCTCGCTTTTCATTGCCACCTATAGAGTGTTATCTAGAACCTTGTTGAGAAATGTATACATTTTCGGAGATGAATATTTTTTTGCAATATTAATATATTCATTAATGACTATGCTTTTGGAGTTATTAACATAAAGAAACTCGCATACACTAAGATGAATTATACATTCATCAAGAAGAGGTATATTATCAAGTGAGATATTTGCCTTTTTGTTTAAAAGCATAATTATCGCATCTTTATTATCAATATATTCGCTCAAAATTCTATCCAGTAAGTTTTTATCATATTCTCTATTTTCAATAAAACTATTCATTACAGCTTTCTTAGATTCATCTTGCATCTTCATTTGATATAAAATTTTTATCGCTGATTCACGGGCGATACATTGCGGCTTATATTTTTTATTGTCCACTTAAATTACCGAGTGCATTTAGAAGATCCAAGGTAGTATCTGCAAATTCTTGTCCTTTGTTCTCTTTTGCCCCTGCTCTATCAATTGCTTGACTCGGAGTTTCAACAGTCAATATACCATTAATGATTGGTATGTCATGAGTCAATGATAAATTGCAAATTGAGGTTGTGACTGTAGATGATAAAAAATCATAATGCTTAGTATCTCCTTTAATTATACATCCAATCGCTAATATTACAGATGGAGAATAAGATTTAATAATTCTCTGACACAAAATGGGAAGTTCAAAAGCACCGCCTGGGGCTTTCATGCTACCAATACAACCAGTGAATTTTTTTTGGCTTAGTCTATTAAGATAACCATTCATTAAACTTTCATTTATTGATAGATTGTATTTTGAAAAAACAATTGCTATGTCTAAAGCGGAGATAAAAGATCCCTTATTGTTCAAGCAATGATAACTATAACTAGCTAAGTCATTCAGTTTAATTTTATCTTTATCGCTAATTTCTATATGTGACATTTCACTTTGTTACGTGCTTAACAACCTCGAGACCAAATGCGTTAATACCATGATATTTTTTTGGTGCACTCATGAGGTTCATCTTTCTTACTCCAATATCATTTAAAATCTGAGCACCAATGCCTACAGTCCTATAATCTTCATATACACCTTTATTTGATTTTTTCTGCTGAATAAATTCAATATTAGATGTATCAGACTCAGTCATTCTATTCGTAATATAAACTAAAGCACCCTGTTTCGACTTACTTATTTTCTTCAATGCGTCATCGATTGGCCAACTACTTGGAGAAAGTAAACCAATCGTATCAGTTAATGTATTTTGAACGTGTACGCGAGTTAAAGTAGTCTTTTCGGGTGAAATCTTATTCGTAATGAGAGCAAAATGTATATTAGAAGTAAGTATGTCTTTATAAAAAATTGATACAAATGAACCATATTTTGTATTTATTGTTTGTTGGCTAATCCTTTGTATTGTTTTCTCATTTGATATCCTATATTTGATTAATTCTTCGATGGTACCGATTTTAAGATTATGTTTTTTTGCAAAGGAGATTAGATCTTTTTTTCTTGCCATTGTTCCATCTTCATTTAAAATTTCCACAATAACAGAGGATGGTTCTAGCCCTGCTAACTTTGCAAGATCACACCCAGCTTCTGTGTGCCCTGCTCTTGTTAAGACACCACCGTTTTTTGCCATTATTGGAAATATGTGCCCTGGCTGAGCAAAGTCTTTTGGTTTAGCATTTTTTTTCATAGCTGCTTGAATAGTTTTAGCTCTATCAGAAGCAGAGATTCCAGTAGTTACACCTTTTATGGCATCAATTGAAACAGTGAAATTTGTCTCTTTTGATGTCTCGCCACCACTTTGTTTAAGAAGTGGTAAATCAAGTTCTTTACATTTACTCTCTGTCAAAGTTAAACATATTAACCCTCTTCCTTTAGAAGCCATGAAATTTATATCAGCTGATTTAACAAACTGTGATGCCATTACCAAGTCACCTTCATTTTCTCTATTCTCATCATCCATTATGATAACCATATCCCCTTGTTTAAAAGCGCTGATTATCTCATCGATTGAATTGATCATCTCATTTTCCTAGCTTTTCAATATATTTGGCTAAAACATCAACCTCAATATTAGAAATATTTCCAATTGTATAATTTTTAAATATAGTATTTTCCCATGTATGTGGGATTATCATAACACTAAATTCGTTTTCAAATACCTCATTAACAGTGAGACTTACACCGTCAACAGTGATGGATCCTTTCTGAATTATATACTTCATATATTTTGTGTCTATTTCGAACTTAACATACCATGAGTTGTCTACTTGATAGAGTTCTGTAACTTTCGATGTTGTGTCAACATGACCTTGTACAATATGACCACTTATGAGTTTGCCTAACGTAAGGGATGTCTCAATATTAACTTGATCATTTGATTTAATAGATTCCATATTTGATAGCTCATAAGTCTCGGGAGAGACACTAAATGAAAAAATACAATCATTTACATACTCTACTGTCAAGCATACTCCATTTATAGATATACTGTCACCTATGGATGAATTCAGATTATCTATCCTAATTTTTAGATTGAGCGAACTATTGCTTTTATGGACGGCATCAACCTTACCTATAGTTTCAACTATTCCTGTAAACATTTCTATTGTCTCCTCATATTAATATATAAGTCACGATCAATAGATTGAATTTCATTTATCTTTAGAGAAATTTTGTCTTTCAGAAGAGCAACTGGATTGATACCTGAAAAATTGTAACCTAGATGACCTATAATTTTAGGAGCAACAAAATACAAAAGTTCATCAATTGCATCCTCTTCAAATAATGTTTTTGCTAGTGTATTCCCACATTCTACAAGAATATCATTCAAGTTATATGTATTGGCAATATTATAGATATCTTTCAAGCTAACTTTATTTTGTATAGTTTTGACATATTTCACAACGACATTATCTTTATAAAGCTTGATTGGTATATTTTGTGAATTCTTAATATCTGTAATAATGATTACTAATCTATCTTTCGTTTTAAAAATATTTGATGACTCGGGTATCCTTAACATGGTATCAAGCACTATTAAAGCGGGTTGATTCTCTATTTTTTTTAATATGGTTGATTCTCTTATATTCATCGATGGATTATCACTTATTACAGTACTACTCGTTGTTAGTATTGCATTAACCTCAGCTCTTTTTCTTTGAACCAATAACCTAGACTTATTAGAGGTGATCCATTTGCTCTCTTTTTTCTTATTTGCTATTTTACCATCAACTGAAACTCCAAATTTAAGTCTGATATATGGCTTATCGTTTGAGAATTTGTAGAAAAAAGATTTATTAAGCTCCTTAGCATCTGCCTCGCATACCCCGGTTGTTACAGCTATACCATTATCTTTCAGTTTATTAATACTCTTTTCATTAACTAATGGGTTTGGATCTTTTGTTGCTATTACAACTCGAGATATTTTGCTCTTGATTATTGCGTCTACACATGGAGGTGTATTTCCATGATGATGACATGGTTCCAGTGTTACATACATTGTTGAGCCTTTAAGCGATACGGTAGATTTATCAATTGCTTCTCGCTCAGCGTGTCTTCCTCTGAAGCGTCTATGATACCCTTTACTTAAAATCCTGCCGTTTTTGACTATGACTGCGCCGACAAGAGGATTAGGGTGTGTTCGATAATTGCCCTTTTTTGCTAAATCGATAGCAATACTCATAAATTTTTTATCATCGTTATTATTCATCGATATCAATTTTATTCTGATCCTTTAGCATGCTTGGCGATGGTCTTTTCTCAAGGTTTTCAATAATTGATTTAAATGAATTAACATCATTAAACCTCAGATACACAGATGCAAATCTAAGATATGCAACTTGATCGACAAGTATTATCTCGCTCATTATAGTTTCTCCAATTACCTTAGACGGTATTTCTTTCTGGGGATACTGCGAACATTTAGTTAAGACCTTCTGAACTAGTTCGTCAATCTCGTCAATTGACACTTTTCTTTTTTCGAAAGCTCTGTTTATTCCCCTGCGAACCTTAGTCTCATTAAATACTTCACTAGAACTGTCAGACTTAACTACTCTTGGATAATTAAGCTCTGAAGTTTCTAATGTGTTGAATCTTGCGCTACAAGTAAGACACTCGCGTCTACGTTTTATAGAGTACGAATCTTCATTGAACCTAGAGTCAATGACTTTGGTTTCAGCAGAGCCACAAAAC
>MDSZ01014145.1_pt1 | contig 25518 bp, 41 predicted proteins | sample 811201 | NCBI WGS metagenome assembly MDSZ01 (sample SAMN05326647, study PRJNA326480) | marine metagenome | isolation source: seawater | place: Indian Ocean: North | collected 2010
AGCTTACGCAATTTAGCTGTGACAGAACGACGTGGGAAATCGAACTCACTCATAAGGGATTCGATGATTTCTTCGGTTACACCCGAACCTGCAACGTCGTGCATACGAGTAACCATTTCATCAGTGTATTCAAACTTTGACATATTTATGTTCCCCTCGAACTTAAAGTTTTGTTGAATTTTCAAGAGTTGTTTTTCGCTCTTGACTTTATATAGAGATATTACAGAAAAACTTTATAACAAGCAACTGAAATGTGAAGGATTTTGGTGACTTGGTTCTTTTTCTTTTTATTAAAAATCACCATTTATCACTTCTTTTTGGCTTGACCAATAGTCAATTATGTTCACGCCAAGAGTAACAGCGCGCTTATATTTTGAAGAAGTATTATCTCCTCCTGTTATAAGTGCATAACAATCTTTTGTGACTGTTGAAGTTACTTTAAATCCTTTGCTTTCAAGTCGGTCTGCAAGATCATTTCGTGTCATATCCAGTTTACCTGTGATACACACTTTACGAGCAGGAGTTCCAACAACTTCTTCAACCGTGACATTCTGTTCAAGCTGAAGAGGTAATGTTGTTACCCAGTCTTCGTTTTCGTCAAGCCAAGACAAAACTGATTCTACAGTAGAAGGACCAACACCTTTTATATATGTGGTTTCTATGTCTCTTAGATTTCTGAAAGCAGGTATCTTGCTAATAATTAATTTAGAAGCGCGTCTACCAACTCCAGGTATACCAAGGGAAGCAAGAACAATGTCATAAGGTTTTGTTTTAGTTCTTTCTATCTCGGCTTCGACTTTGGCGCCATTGGCACCAAGCTTATCCCAGTTTTGACTTTCATATAAGTCAATTGGGTGTGTTAGTCCCATCTTCTGGACAGAAGCAGGGCCTAATCCTTTAATATCAATTGTTTTGATAAAGTGTTCCAAAACTTTTGATGTATTTATATTATTCTTATCTGCAACCATCAGTCTAGGACCATCTCGCTTTGTAGCGCTACCAATGGTCTGTTCTGCGTGATTTTTTGTAATTTTTATACCGTGAGCAGAATGTTCTACAACTCCAATAAACTTAGGTATAACTCCTCCCGCTCTTTCAATCTTGATCATATCGCCTAATCCAAGATTGTGTTCTTCAATAATTCCAATATTGTGAAGAGTAACTCGAGAGATAGTCGCGTCATCTAGGACGACAGGATCAATAACTCCTGTTGGATTTACTGTTCCAGTGCGCCCTACTACCCAAAGCACCTCTTGTAATGTTGTAATAGCAGTTTCTACTTCTCGTTCCTTAAGTGCCACAGCGAATCTAGGATACTTTGATGTCCAGCCAGCTCCTTGTTCTCTATTCCAAGAATCAGTTCTGTACACTACACCGTCTCGTGGATAATCCCAAGAATCATCGTCGAACACAGTATAGAACCCCATATTCTTAATAACTTTCATTCTAGTAGTGTAATTCATTGCTACACCAAGCCAGTCATGAGCAATAAACTTAATATTACGCTCTGCAAACTCGGCAGGACTGTCTAGTCCTATCGCACCGCTTACATAGTTTCTATAGTTTTCAACATCATTGTCTGTCACACACTCACCATTTATAACGACTTCATCATCCTGTGTGTTAATCCGTGTGGGTGCGCCTTTCAACATACCGACAAGATGTGTCACATCTGTGCCTTGTTCACCATTACCACGAGTAAGACCCATATGTAACTTACCCCTCCGATAAATTAAGGTAAGATTCGTTCCATCAATTTTGGGAAGTTTAACATCTTTTTTCCAAGGCTCAATCTCTTCTTCATCGTAAACCTTTTGAAGAGAATATAGTTTATATGGGTGAGTTACTTTTCCTCCTGTCCCACCTACGTGTTTAGTAGGAGAGTCGTAATCACGCCAGCCCTGTGCTTTTTCCATTGCCTCAAGTTTATCATACAACTGATCATACTCTGCATCTGTAATCATAGACGCAGAGTTGTCATAGTAAGCTTGGTTGTGCTTTTGGATAAGTTGTTTGAGTTCTTTATAGTTCATATAAAGATATTATCGGAAAATTAGGCATTATGAAAGAGTTTTCTTAGTTATTTTCGACTAAGTCGTTGTATCTTGTTAATTTATCCTTGGATAAAAGCAGATACTGCCTAACATTATTGATATTTGGTTTACAGTCTAAGAACTGTATAAGTTTTATATACTCATCTAAAAATATGTTAAAATCTGAACTTAGTAGATTTTGTAGGATTAGGTTATGTACGTTATCTTTGTAAATAGGTTCTATGACAGGTTTATTTTTTGCTCGCCATGCACAAGATCTATTTTTAAAATCAGTAACTTTTGTTAGGTCACCAACCACTCTAACAATCTTACACTCAACATTGTCTAAATCCATGTCATGTGATTTTAAAACTAGTATCCTATTTTTATCAAGCTTATGTCTAAGCTCTTTCATGGGTATTTTCTCCAAAAGAGAAATTGAAATATGAGCCGTCATTAGGTGCTGTTGAACAAATGTAGCGTATTCCCAGGTTGTATAAATACCGCTACCTTCTGTTAAATGGGGCCACTCTAAAGGATTTAAATCTTCATTAGCAGCAGCCCCTCCCATATTTTTATCCCAAACATACTCTTTTGAGCTTCCAGCTATAATTCTATATACTACACTGCCATAGAATCTTGGTAAGGCTTGTACTACACAAAAATTTTTAGGACTTTTATTTATGAGACTTATTATATCCATTACTTAACCTTTGGAAGTCTTTCTGCAATACTACACCGTTTTTGTTTCGTCATGTGGAACACTACCGTCAATCATAAAGCCCTCATCTCTCCTTCTTTTATCTAGCCAGCTGTGTTCTACATAGTGTACATACTTTGCATTTGGATCTTTGTTAAGAATGTAATGCAAACGTTCATTGGTATAATCTACAGGAATATCTAATACGCTGTCAAGACTTTTAACATATTGATGCCTAAACATGTAAAGTAACTCAACACTTAGAAATGTGTGTCTATACTCTACGATATCTTCGATCTTATTTAAGTAGTTATGCAAACTCTCCACGCCACGCTTGCGTAGTTGGTTTTGTGCAGTGATGTTTTGATCTCTGCCAATGATACCAACTTGTAAGTTACCTTTTTCATTGAGCTTACGCAATACTTCTTTGTAGTTAGGATATATTGTATGCCTGGTTCCATCAATTTTTTCTACGTAAGGTCCACTAACACTTAAAACATAATTGTTATGTGTTGACCAGTCATATTCGTCAATTGTCTCTGGGTTATTCCAGATTTGTTTGAAAGGAGCTGCATCGTGATTAATCCAGTATTCTCTTAAAAGTTGGTCCCATCCCTGCACATCACTATGCAAGGATAAGACTTTAGAGAACAAATGATTACCCGTACCTTGCGGTCCCGTGATAACTAAAATGGTTGGTTTCATTTTACTAACTCTGGTTTATAAATAGCTTTGATACCGAATGCTTCTTTATTAAACTCAACTAAAGTTTTCAGAGCATCTTCTGTAACAAAAGTTTTTAGAGTCTTAACGTGAGCATCTCCTGCGTCACCGATTAACCACTCATAGTTTCCGACTTTCTTTTGGATAGCCGCAACTGACTCTGGATTATTAGCAAGCTCCTGCATTGCAGCTACAAGTTTATCTCGATTTGGATTACCTTTGTTCACCCAAAGAGATTTTTGTAAACCGTCTCTAAAACTTTTTACAAGTTTATAGGCGTCATACAACTCACTGTCAGGTACTCCCCCATACATATCATAGAAAAGATCTTCCATCTGAATTCCTGGGTAATTAGGGTCGTCTGCATGTGAACCATCAGTTTGCAGAATGCCATGATGGAACCAAAGCACTGCTTGACCTTCGTCAATTGACGGTTGCACGTGTTTTTTGAAAGCAGCTGGGTTGTCCCTAGTACCGTCTAATTCACCACGTTTAAAGGCAAGACGTCTAGAACCGCCTTTCATACCTTTAATCCAGTTTACTTTTTCCTTAAAACAAGCAATATAGTCTTCTGTAGTCATGTTACCACACTTGAGGATGGTCATTGCAATGCCTTCTGGAATTTTTCCTCCGCCACCGGAGAACGAAGTAGGTTTATCACCATAAGGATCGTGGCTTTTTTGGTGAGCTGTGATAATGTTGAGATTCATCAAGCCAACACTTTCATAGTCTGAGTATTCGTAATCTACTTGTTCATTCAAATAAGATACGCCATTACCACCGTTAGAAACCATGATTGTTTTATCATCGAATCTAAGCTCGTTATGAAACTCATTAAACCCAGGAATCTCTCTAGCACCTGGAATATGTTTTAGGATAATTTTTTCTCCTAGATACTTCTCGAGTTCAGTTGCGACAATTTGTGCCCATTGACTGGTGCCGCCTCCTGGTTTTTGTGGGATCACCATTGTATAATCTGCTACTGCAGGGGTTGCAGCAAAGATAAATAGTGCTGTTAATAGTTTACGCATAATCAATTTTTCCTTTCCTCATAAAACTATACACAAATATAAGTAAGATACTTACCACAAGTATCATAAATAAAGGTCTTGTTATTAATGTTTCTAAAGTATATAGCCCTGTAAGCTGTAAAGTAAGTCCTTCTATTTTCTCTGCTAAAATATACCCTATGAGCATAGCAGGTCTAGAAAATTTAAAATACTTACAGACAAAACCTATAATGGAAAATATAGCTAGCATGGCTAAGTCTTCCCATCCGCCTGTGTATTGCATCGAAGTATATACTACAAGCGCAATCAAAAACGGAAAATAGTAGATGTAAGGCACACTAGTAATGTAACATATCGGACGTATTAACACTATACACAATATAGCCACAATAACTGTCGCTCCTAGAAATCCGAAAGTCATACTCGCAAAAAACTTAGTGTCTTCTGCGATAACCGGTGTACCCATTTCAAAATTTAAATACATAAACAGGCTCATCAGTATGGCAGCAAACTTAGCGCCAGGTATACCGAATAATACTGTAGTTATCATGCTTGTCGCTTTTTGTGAGTTATTAGCGCCCTCTGGTCCAATAACTCCTTTGATATTGCCTTTTCCAAACTCCTCTTTTGGGTTAGCTGCAAGAGCCGATCCATAAGCCATCCAATCTGCCATTTGACCACCTAAACCAGGTAACAATCCTATAAAGGCTCCGATAAAGCCTCCCCTCAATGCCAGCCATCTATTTTCCCAAACTGCCTTCATACCTACAAATACTTCATCTTTTACTATTGAAGCTGTTTGTGACTTAGTAAATAAACCTTTCGTGAGTTCTGGTATTGCAAATAGACCTGCAGCCACAGCCATAATTTGTATACCGTCTTCTAAATAAAACCAACCTAATGTATACCTAGCTTCATTAGTTTCTGGATCAGTTCCTACCATACCTATAAAGATTCCAAAGGCTATGGCCAAGATACTACGAATCCAATTTTTTGTGCTTAAAAAACCTACAGTTGCTAAAGCTAACATGGTAAATGCCCAGAGTTCGGGGATACCAAGTATCATTATTAAGTTTGTATACCAAGGAAAAAGTAAAAAGACAAGACAACCCCATATAAGACCGTTTACGGTAGAGGTTGTAACAGCAGCACTAATTGCATAACTAGCTCTGCCTTGTTTTGCGAGAGGGAAGCCATCTACCATAGTGGCAGCGGCACTATTTGCGCCAGGTATTCCTAGCAGAATAGCCGTAAAGCTGTCGCCTGTTGTGCTGGCAGCGACTACAGCCATTAAAAATATCACCCCAAGATAGGGTTCATGAGCAAAATAACTTATTACACCGAATAACGCAATTAATCCTGTTGTTGCGCCAGCACTGGGAACAATTCCGATTATTAGTCCGTATAGGACACCCCCCATAAGGGCCGCTACCATTTCTATCATTATTTGTACGTTGTAATAAATATATCTTTATGTTTTGAGTGTTGTTTCCAACTTAAGTTATGAGCTTGCGCAAATGAAAGGATGAGATCATTTTGTTCTTCAATACGCGCTATCATAGTCTCATCATCTTTATACCAATCGTAATTAGGGTAGGTGATATTAAAACCACCAGCCTGTTTCCACCATAAAAAACTTTTAAGGTCATTTCTGTATATTAAGTGTATCCAATCATCTGGATATTGTAATGTAATTTCTTCTAAATAGTAAGCCCACTCGTGACTTAATAAAAGTTTACATTTTTCACGTTTAGAGAAAGGAGCTAATAAATTATCCTCAGAAAGATCACAGGAAAATTCCATGCCCGTTCCAAAATACGCCTCAAGATGGCCATTAAAATCATGATGCTTATAAACACGATGTGGAGCGCGATCTGATACATTGTAATCACCAGAGTCTTTTATTTCTCTAGCGATTCCGCTCCACCTAGAGCCTGGAACTCCGCAGAAAAATATTTTATCTGGCAACGTAGTCAAACTTTATCCTTCCGTTTTCTCCTTCTCTAACGTTTTCGATATCGTAGTTAAACATCTCAGCATAATGTTCTATCAAAGGCATAGTCCATTTATCAAACCACTCAAGTATGACTCCGTTACCAAAAGGTTTGTTAGGATTAACTTTAAAGCACATGCGCCCTTTAGGTTCAAGTAGAGTTGCAACTTTTTTCATTCTATCATCAACCCATTTCGCATCATAGAAGTTGATCGAACCAAAGCAGATAATTAAAGGATATTTTATTACTGGCTCAAAGTCCAAAATATCTATCATAACATCTGCTTTAGAATTGTAAGGGTCTAGTCCTAAAACTTTTCCATATTTTTTAAATTGATTGTCTCCGCACCCTACATCGAGAACAAACTTAGCTCTCTTTACTAGGTCAATTACGTGTTCGTCATAATCGTTACTAATGTAATCTTTTGCAAAATAGGTTTCAAGATTCTGTATCATGAATATACAACTGAATTAACGCATAGTGCATGATCTTAAGGAGATCTTTTCTTGCGTTTGCAGCAGTCCCTTTTCTACCGTAACGTTGGGCATACTTAAGAATATTACCCATACAAAATCCTGTGCCGTGTCCTGCTTCAATGGCGATCTCAGTAGCTTGATATTTGTTTTGAGAATAGTGTCCATCATAAGTTAGTTCCACATAGTCTTTAAACTCTTGTATCAGTTGTTCTTCGTTATATTTCCAATCAGGTTCAAAATCAAACTCAAAGGGAAGATCATCTTCTTGAAAGTCTCCGTCATCATAACCATTCCAGTCATCATCAACTGCTAGATCTTCTACTGGTTTAACTAAAGTACGGTCTGTATGCGGAGCGCCAAAAGACCGTTCATATACAGTCTTACCTCCATCAGGTGATTCATAGATTTTTTCTGTTCCACCTTCTCTTTTTAGCATCTGAGCATACTCTTCCCATTTTCTATCTTCGTATTCAGCTTCGTCTTCGCGCATACGACGTTTCATGTAGTCTTCATGACTTTCTCTCATAAGTATCTCCTATTTTGAATGTGGTGGCATCCTATTTTCGACAAACCACACGTGTTGACGTAATCCAGGGTGATATTTTCTCATGCGTAGTTTTTTACCCTCTCTAAGCTGGCTCAATGTTTTAGCATGAATAAAGTGATAAGAAGCGCTATTGCGACTTTCTCCTTCCGGTATCATCCAGACTTTATTGAGTCTGTTTTTCTTTTTTGCTGCCATTATGTGACCTTTTGTTTAATTGCATTAAGAAGTTTAGCTAAATTTTCTTTTTTATTTAGATTTACGCCGTCTACCTCGATTTCAAGAATATCTTCAAGCTCTCTTAACATAACTTTGACTGTCTGAGACTTATCATCTTCTTCAATTTCAGGTTTTTCGTAAATTTTTAGCTGAACTAGTTTACTTATAACACTTCTATAACCTTTTGAGAAATATTCTGCTAATTCATGAACATCCTTTCGATCCTCTTCGGTGTATAATTTAATTAGTTCTGCTTCTTGTTCATCATTCCAAGCTTTTACACTCATTTTTGCTCCAATTCTAGCTCAAGTTGTGTATTCCATCTATATCTTTGAGCTACCGCATCACTTGCGTCTTCTAATAAGGGGATAAGAGAACTTACTTCATCAGCAGGGATTGAGAATCCTGACTTTGTAGGATACCACTGCCCTGTGTCTCCATCCATTGAGTATTCTCTAATATGTAGATAGAGTTTGTCTCTAAATTCATTAATTGTTACTTTTACAGCATTTCCATTTGGTTTGTGAAAGGCTGTTCCAAAATCTATATTCATAAAACTATCGTTTGTTCAGTATTAATAAAATTCTTTAACCACGGAGTAACTGGGTAAGCTTTAAATATTTGAACTAAAGAATATCTGGTTTCAGTTTTTGATTGATTTTTCATGCCATGACCTACTAAATCTGGATCAAATAAAACTGTTTCACCTTTTTTGAGACTAAACTGTTCAACTTTTTCTTCGTGGTAAAATTGATAGATAAAATCTTCACTCTCTGTCAAAGCAGTAACTGCCCTAAGTCTAAAATCTTCGTTTGTTTTTGCGTTAATATTATTATCATCTGTATGAATAGGTATAGTTTGACCAGGTTCTTGTTTATGTACTCTTATTCGGGTAGTTTCAAATTCAAAAAAATCAATCAAAGGTTTACATAAACTATAGTATTTTGTAAATTTAAAATCTTCTGGGTGTTCTACAGGTTTATTTCTGTAAAAACTATGGATTCCTCCATCGTTACTCTTGATAGATACGGCATCCACATTGCCTGCAAGATCTTGATCATCATGTCCCTTGAAGGATAATTTTTGTAACCAGTTAGTATTTACATCAAGTTTAGTCTTAGCAACCATAAGCATACATATAATCTTTCAATCTATCGCCTTCTATAGGTCGATCTAAATAATCTTTTCCTAAAATCCAAATATTAGGATTTTTATTTTCAATTTGCTTCAGCCAAGTTTCATAACAAGTTTTAACTCCTGACAATCCCCTTAGATACTGTGCGCCAACTGTATGGAACGCGTTACTCCACCATATTACAGAGTTTTCATTCTGAGTAATTGAAGAAGTAATTTTTTCGGGGTTAGAACATATATCACAATGAATAAATTTATGAGGTAATTTTTTGTATCTCTCCCAGTGTGTTTTTATAGCCTTTTCAGATCCCCACCAAGATAACTCTCTGTCCCATAATTCTTTACGAGAAAGGTACTGAGTTTCATTACCTCCTGTTTCATTTATTCTATATTTTCTTTGTGCATATTCTAAGAACCTAGGATAATCTTCTCCATCCCACTCTGTAGTGAGCATTTTTTTAAAAGCTAAAGCAGACTTACTATAATCATAGTAAACAACTTCACAATCATCAGTAAAACCATAATGATTTAAAATCATGTTAGGTTTAAAGCTTGCTGCAACTGCATATAATTTTTCTAGAGGCTTCTTAATCGGTACATATTTTAGATCAGAGTAGTTTTCTGTATTCCAAAAAAATACGCAATCTTGTGCGTAATCAACGATACTTGTAATCCAAGATAATTGATGCTCTAAGTCTGCAGCGCTTGTTGTTGGGTAGATGTATTGCTTTGATTCTCTAATTTTAGGATGAAAGTTATAAACAGTTAAATCATTTGCTAAGCTAGTATTAATAAAGTTCCAACCATCTACTAAAGGAGTGCAAACGGTAAGTTCTTCTGTGGGTCTTAGAGATAAAGGAGTGTAATCATCATGTATATCTTTTGCATGTCTTTCAGCTTTTACTACAAACTCTTCACCGCTGTTTTTGCTACCAAACACAGGTTTGTCAAATTTTTCGTAGTATTTTAAATTAACTAACATACATTGTTTGTGTAATCCATAGTAACCTTGTTTTCCAGTGGGATTATTTAAATTTTTTTTATTTTTATCCATTATATGCCCAGTAATAAAAAAATCTTGTTTTTCTATCCATTTCTCTACGAAAGTAAAAAAAGTAGCATCTTTAATGATATGGCCTACAGATTGTACTATACAGTAGTCTACATTATGCGTTAAAGCTTCATCTAATACATCATTAATATTATCTTTAACAATTATCGGTCCAAAATATTTAAATCTTGTAAAAAACTCTGTAACTTCTTTATTTTTCTGTGCTTGAGTAAGATTTTTAGACATACGAGTGTCATCATATATACCAACAACGTAGTTTTTGTTTTTACCCATAATTCTTTTCATAACTTCTTACCACTAATTCCTCGTATTCTTTTGTTTTTATTCCGTGTACAATTATGTGATAACGATCTTCATCGCTTTTATTTATGTAAGCGTGTTCATTACCAACATCAAGTAACATGGCTTTACCAGGTTTAAAAGGAACAAACCCCTTATGTTTAGTCATTTTCATAAGGCATCCTTTAGGGTGGTTTAGGGCCATATTAATTGGAGATAATTTTGACTCAAATGTGTCAATGTGTGGAGTTATGAAACCCCCTGGCTCCAATAACATAAATCTCAGTCTAAAATACGCTCGATAAGGGAAAGTGTCTTTAAAAAAGTTTGTGGTGATAGGGCATAAATCTGCTACTTCCGTCCATCTATACGGAGTTTCTTTATTTGACGAATATCCATATTGCTCAAAGTGATTTGTTTTGTGAGCATCAATACCATGAATACATAAACTTCGCCAACCTTTATGTCTATATCCACCCGACCCGTCTTGATCTCTGTGCTTAACAAAAAGATCTTTTACATTTTTTGCTTCTTTATGCATTTCCTCAAAGGGAAATTCAATATCAAGCTCTAACCACGGTAAATTGCTTTCATTAACGATCCAACTAAAACCAGCCAAGTTTTACTCCATTATGAGCAATAATAAAAAAGCAGGCAGCCAGATGAGTAATAACCCATATTGTTCTAAAGATAGCTGCAATATCACTCTCACAATTATCTCCTATTTTACTGCCAATAGTCTTAGCCCATATTCTCCAAGCTCTTTTCATTAATACATATCCAAAAGGTCATCATCAAATGCAAAACTAGTCCCGCAACCACATGAAGCTTTTGCTCCTGGATTTGTAACTTTGAGCATTTTGTTCATACCTTCAGTATATAAATCTACTTCTGACCCATATAAATATTTAATACTAATATCATCAACAATAGCCGGAGGATTCTCGCTAAATAAAATATCATGTTCTTCTTGATAGTCTGCGACATCCAGAAGGTAATTAAATCCTGAGCAACCCCCGCCTTCTATACCTAATCTAAAATATTGTCCCTCTTCAAGATTTTCTGTTATAAATATTTGCGCTTTAGGGCTTAAAGTTGGAAGTTTACCTTGAAAAGTGTTGTCAATGGTAGGGGCATGCCCATGAAAATCATCTAAAATTTTACGATCAAGATTGTTTCTATCATTAGCGTGTCTTTCCATCACAGCTTGTGCAAGCCGTTGAACCTCTTTTTCATCTAAGGACTCTTCTAACTCAACAAACCACTTATCTAGATCGTCTAGTCCCTTGTTGTTTTCCGACATTTTTAATTACCTCCACATACTGTTTTGTAACATTATCCCACGTGTTGTTAAGCTCTAAATTTTTTACTTTATCAAAATGGCTCTTCTTATCGTGCGAGTGATATATCCATTGTAACGCTTTTTCTAAATGCTGTCCACTAGGTTCATTTAGAATAGTGTGAGAACTCATCATAGTGAAAGAATCACCTGGTTTTTGAGCAAAAACTTCCTGTGAAGAAATATCTATGACTTTTTGATTAGTTTCAATTCTTAATCCTAGATCCTCTGGAATAAAATCTTGATGAGGTCCTAAGTTTGGTAAGATGGGTACACAACCACATGCAACTGCTTCTTGGATATGCATCCCAAAACCCTCTGCTCTGTAAGGATGTACTACAACTTTTGAGGCTTTAAATATATTTGCCATGCTTTCTTCAGGTAAATTATCATCGATATAAATAACCTGTGCACACTCTGTTTTATATTGCATTCTTACTAATTCATTCAACACAGAGTTTTTACCGTATATTGCAGGGTTGTCTTTAATAATCAGTCTCGCATTATCATATGATTTAAAACACTTATGCCAAGCGTTGATTAATATATCTAATCCTTTTCTCCATTGAGAATTTCCAACATATACAAAATTAAACTTATCTGGATCAATTCCATAAGGCAAATCAGAAGCTTCTGATTTGTTAAATGTTTCTGGGCAATATCCATTTGGAATAGCAGTAATGCTATTAGGATTCAACCCTCCTCGTACTGCAATATCTCTAATGTAGTTTGATGGTACGATGACATGATCCGCAAAAGATTCCCATTTATACTGCCATTCGAAAGGCAATTTAGGGTATTCCCACGGTTGGATGTAGATTACTTTTGTATTATCGTTGATAGGCCACTGCCAGACTGGAGGATAAGCATGTCTAATTTGAATATCAGCATAACTATTTTCATCGATCTCTTTTGCAGCGATTTTTTTAAGTTTTTTGACAACATCCTTACTTAAGTTTGCATTTGGATTATACTCATCTAATGGAGTAATATGTAACTCAATCCCTTCAAACTCATTAAGAAGTAACGCAATATTCCTATTGATAATTGTAAGAGAATGATTATCATAAAACTTTCCTATAAATTCAATAATCATTAGTATGCTCTCCCTACGTTTTGCTGAATATAGTTTTCTACTTGATCAGAAGGAATCGGAACTACTTTAGGCCATTGTGCTTCTCCTAAACCAGACGTTTTAAAGTTTTCTAGCTCATGATAATTATCCCAAGTAACTTTAGACCAAATCTCATAAAAAGGATCTTTCTCAACCAAGTCAGAGTGTCCTATATTATGAATCTTTTCGTGTAACTCTTTTTCCGGTCTGCACAAACTCCAATGCAATGCAACTAAGGGAGACATTAATCTGTTTCCTCCAGCACCTGATTTATCAGTCCATCTAGCATAAGTAAAAGTACTATCTTTAGAGGTAACAAAACCTTGATTTTCTCCAAAAAACGGAGAATCATCGTCATTAGCTATAACTAAAGTGTATGACGTACCTTCGTCATCCTCAATAACTTTGTAAGGTGTTGCCCAAGTCATACACAAATCAAACTTATTATAGTATCTTTCTACTAATGGGCAGAAATCGTAAAAAAAGTTTTTTGCGTTAACAAGCATCTCATCAGCATCAAAAGAAAATATCCAATCATTAGAGCATTGTTCTTTCAGATAATTTCTTTCAAAATTATCGTTTTCAATTGCTACTTTAGACTGATGAAAATCTTCTTCAATAATAGAGATTTTATTATCACCATCAATATTAGATAGCTCACTCCACAAACTATCTTCGTCAATAGAGAAACTATTACCGCTCCAAGTAATTCGATCTTTATCGATTCCTAAAACTATTTCATCAACGTAATTGTAATATCGTTTAATAGAGTTAGAAAGAAATCTATTAGCATCATAACTAATTAAACTAATAACACTTTTTTTCTTAGCCATTTTTTACCTTTGTATTAGCTGTTGGTTTACTAACTGTTTTAGCGATTGTTTTTTTAACAATACCAAAAACTCTAACACCACTATAATATTTACTAGCATCAGCATTTGATCCAGATATTCTAACCTCATTAAATTGACTATTAAACTTGCTAGAGTGCTTAGTCATAGCTTCGTTTAACTCTGTGGCATGAGTAGAGTTAGACTGCTGACTGAAGATTACAACACTACTCTGGGAAAGACTAGGTAAGATTTTTTCAAAAAACGCATCATAAGTCTCAGCATTAATAGGACTTACATCAAAGAAACAAACGCTGAACTTGTTTGCAGGTAAGTCCGCCTCTTGAAAGTCTGATTGAATAATGGAAATATCTTCTCCATTAACTACATCAGGTTGTAATCTATATTTATCGATGTTTGCTTCTAGCTGAGATTTCATATTATCCCAGATAAACCCTTCAGGAGACCATTTGTTCGGCTCTCTGTCGTCATACTTAAAGTTATCAACACCTACTACTTTAACGTCATTACCTCGTGCTGCTGCAATTAAAGTTGCTCCTTTATACGCACCTACCTCTAAGTAATTGCATTTCTCTGCTGCACACAGATTATTAATCAAACAACGAAGTCTAATAGAACTAAGCCCGTGCATCTCACGTTCTCTTTCTGTTAGTTTTGACCTTTCGTTATCTGCCATTTCAAGTGAGGCTTTTACCCACTCATGATTTAATTTACTCATTAAAAATTCTCCTTAATATGTGAGTATCGATCAAGTAAAAAGGAATACATAAAATTACTATAAGCATCCAAGCTACAACTAGAGGGATCGCCCATAAAAGAGTTATAATTAACCCTAACCAAACAAACAATGTGGTAAAAAATCCTGCTTTTTGGTGTGTTGTATATATTGCTGATCTAAGCTCTTCTTTTGATATAAATACTTTATCCATTTTTTATCTCCCTGTCCAGTGTTTTATAAAATTTTGTGTTTGCCCATTTCGTCTGGAGTCTATCAAGGTTTCTAGATTCCATGTCAACTTTGTTTTGATCCTTTATTCGCTTGTTGTCCCTAGATTCGTGGTGGTAGAGTCGTACAGGTATCTGATAGATGTGGAAACCGGCTTGTCGTCCTGATAAGCAGTAATCCACGTCTCGGTTGTAAGTCCATTCAAAGGAGGGGTCAAAGTTTCCCACGGAATTGATAAATGACCGTCTGATGTAGCAACCTCCAAAAGTTGTCCAGGCAACTTCGCGCGGGGTATCGTACTGTCCTGTATCAAGTTCCAATTCTGACTTAAACGTTGTCCTGTTTTCAAGAACCAACCCACTTCCGAAGTGATCTGGTCTGCCGTCTGTGAATTTTCCTCCTGCACACTGTATGAAATGTTTGCCACTTTCGTCTCTTGCAGGGTACAGTAACAAACAACCAAACATTCCTGCCTCTGGGTATTGCTCGACATATTCAAGCACCTCCTCAAACCAACCGTCATGATGAGGTGTCATGTCGGCGTGTAAAATAAATATGTCATCTTGTGGGTATTGATTCCATATTTTTTGAAACATCAAATCTGATCCAATTCCGGCAACATCACGTTCATAGTGGACATCATACTCCCAAAATAATTGCTGATGTTGTGTAATCTCATTTTCAAACACATACGGTGTAATAATTTTAACTGTCATTCTTTTTTTCAATTTCTTTTATTCTGTTTTCTATCCATTCTTTTACTACTAAAATTTCACTTGGTGGATGGGCATATAAAGCTTTTATAGTTTCTAACTCTCTTTTAAATGTGACTAATGAAGCCCAATCTGTGCTACTAAGCATAATCAAAAATCCTTTTTAAGTGTTCTAAAGAAAATTCTTTTTAAATCTATTTTAAAGGTAGGTCTTGGATTAGTGTCTAAGAACTTACACAATGAAAGATAACTATCAGGGCATTCATCAGACGGCATACTTGTCCAACGTAAAATATCTTCCATTTTTACTATAAAGTATTCATTTCCATAGCTAAAAGTATCAGCTACTTCCTTAATAATGTTTTTATAACTTTGAATATTTTTTATGTATTCTCTGTACCATTTACTAGGGTGTTTCTTATATTCACTAGGCCAAATATTTCTGTTTTTTGCATTCTCTAGTATTTCATCTGTCGGGGCTATGATGATTAATTTTATATCTTTATTTTCTAAATAAGACTGATAATTTTGAATCATAGTATGAATATAAGGATTATCTTTAGCTCTTGTCTTTACTGCCACATTTAAGTTATTTATTGGTATGCGTTTTTCTTTAATATAAATATTTAAATCTTTGTCTATCTCAAAAGCACCGCCTGAACTATCTACGCCCTCATCTGGTTGACCAGGTACTACAGAATAAAACCCTTCATGGCAGTTAACAAAATGGCTTAACCCAGAGCCATAAGTGCCTGTAACATAACATACCACGTAAATCATTAAATTAACTTATCAGTCCAAGTTTTAGGAGTTTGTTCTGTTGTAAACTCTAAGGGAAGATGGTATTCAAAATCTCTTACTCTTGGCTTAATCCACGCAATCATTTCTTCTAAAGTTTTATCAGTAGTAATTGTTGCATTATAGTTAAACTGTTGTCTTACTTTATCTGAAGAGCAGTAAGCATTTTTAACCTCTCTAGGTCTATCAGGAAAATAGTCTAATGCTGGATATTTATTACAGTGATGTCCGATTTTATAGGCTAACTCTTTTATCGTAATCTCATTATCGTCAGGTCCAATATTGACTACTTCCTTAGCTAAATTTCTGTCTGATGTCATAATTTTGAAAACTGCTTGGATACAATCGTACACATTTGAAAAGGAACGTTTTTGTTCTCCATCACCGTAGATAATAATTGGTTTTCCTTGAAGAACACGATTAATCATTATTCCGACTACATTTCTAAAAGGATCATAGTATCGTTGTCCTACGCCAATTACATTATGAGGAACTACCGTAACAAAGTTTAGTCCATGAATTTCATTTAACATTTCTAGGTGTTCTTCAGCTTGTGCTTTTGCTAATCCGTATGGATCTACTGGTTTACGAGGCATGTCTTCTGTAAAAGGAGGAGATTGGTCGCCGTATCTAGCCATAGAAGAACAATTGATAAGTAATCTTACATCGTTAGCTAAACAAGCTGACGCGACAGACACTGTTCCAGACACTATTGAGTTAACAGTACACGCGGGAGAAAAAACACTTAATCCTTCATAAGGCAAAGCTGCTGTATGAAAAACAGTGTCTACATCTTTACAAAGTTCAGTTAAAAGTGCTGTGTCTTGAATGTCTCCCCTAATATACTCAGCTAGTTCAGGGACATTTCCTTCTACCCCGCCTATCATGTTATCTATGCCAACAACTTCATAGCCACCTTTGTTTATTAAGAATTTAGCAAAAGTGCTACCTAAAAGTCCAGAGATACCTGTAATTAAAATTTTTGTAGTCTTCACCACACAAACTCCTTCTTATAATGCTCAACCAATTTTATAATTTCTTCATCAAACACTTTTTCAGGTCTCCATTGCAATTGTCTTAGAGGTTCACAGGAAATAGCATATCTGAAATCTTGTCCTGGTCTATTGTACGATAGATCCAAAAACTCTTCTATATTAGGTACATTTCTATTTAACCTTCCTAAATAGTAAGCATTTATGATCTTATTTACTGTTTCATAATTATTTTGCTCAAATTCAGAGGAAATATTATAAACTCTATTTCTTTCTGCTTTTTCGTACAGTGTTAAAATTGCAGAAGTAGTATCTTCAGAGTGTGTCCAAGTTCTAACTGGTTTTCCATTGTTATGTAATTTAATTTTCTTCCCTCTTGACAAACGTTTTACTGCAAGAGGAATAAGCTTTTCAGGGTATTGGAAATACCCATAATTGTTTGAGGGCCTTGCGATAATGTACTCAATATTAAAAGTACGAGCATATGATTCAATCAAAAGATCAGCAGCTGCTTTTGTTGCAGAATACGGGTTTGATGGTTTAAGAGGTTGTTTTTCGTCAATTAGTCCTTCGATAATGTCGCCGTACACTTCATCGGTTGAGATTTGAAAAAATAAAGGTTTGTCAGCTCTAAGCACTATTCTATTATTAATTACATCAAGTAAATTTCGTACACCATCTATATTAGATTTAATAAATCTATCACATGACTTGTTTCCTATATCTACATCTGACTCCGCTGCAAAATTAAAAATTACGTCACACTCAGGCAACCATTTAATTTTTCGTATATCTTCTCTTTTCCACTCAAAATTATTGTTTTTGACTCTTAGAAGCGACTGATTAGAGACATGAGTAAACTTATCTATCCCATATACCTTCCAACCTTCTGCTAGTAATTTATTAGTGAAAGTAGTGCCTATAAACCCTGCAAATCCTGTAACTACAGCAGTTTTAATCATTTACTCCCCCTGTGATAGGGAAACAAATAATTCTATCATAGATTTGCTTAGATACTCTCAACCCTCTCAAAGGGTGATAATATTTTTTACAATCGGTGTCAAATTCATTGATTTGTTTTGGGCTATCAAAAATAAAAGGAAGGCAGGAAGGTAAAAAATTATCTTCATCTGAGTGGTTTGGAAAAACGACGCCTTCATATTCTTTATTAAGTTTAAATAGTTGATCGTAATAATTATCTAATAATTTATTTTTTAAATTATCCAAATCGTTATCAAACTGGTCCCACCACTGTAATATACTCGCTGCAGCTATCTCGCTCATTTTATAATTATTCCCTCTCTCATTAAACTGCCCACTGACCATTCCAAAGTTACAAGCAATCCTTACGTCTTCTTCTAAATGCTTATTGACGATTGCTAGTCCACCTTCTCCAAATCCTAAGATTTTGGTATGATGTAGGGAAATATAAGATGCATGTCCTAGATTACAAGTATTGATCCCGTTTAAAAATGTGTAGGGAGTTGCTGCATTATCAAAAATAATAATTTTTTTATGTTCTTGACCATACATCAAAATTTTATCTAAATCTTGAATATGCCCAAAACAGTTAGTTACGATATAAATGTTACCGTAAGTATGAGCATATTCGTCATAAATATCCATATCACAGTTTTCATCTATATCAGTTATAATAGGGCCGGTTGCTGGTCCTTGAGAGTTTGAAGGAAAAGTAAAATCCTGAGTACAAACACGCATATTGCTATTATTTCTACGCATCATAGCGTATAAAATAGCATGAAGAGCACTTGTTCCCGAAGAAGTAGCTATAACTGCTTTATCATCTGAAATTTTTAAGATATCCCTTGCACGAGCTTCAAGCACTCTAGTGCAGTGCCCTCCATTAGAAAACTGATTATTTTCTTGTGCAGGCATAAGGTAGTTTTCTAAGTCAGAAAAATTTATCTTTTTAGGTAATACGTATGTCGTCATAGATTTGTGACCAGTTAATGAGGGGGGTGATACATCTTTCTTGAAGATGTGTGGCGTGACCTGGAATAGGGCATAGAGCCCCCGATTGCTTGAAGGCTTTCCAAGTCCAAGAGTCATCTGCAAATGCGCCTGCTCTTAATAATTCAAATGTGTATTTTAGCCAAGTACTGCCTTTAGCTGCGATAGTTAGTGTAGCACTTGGTATCGATCTTAGATGACCATAGTTCCAAAGATGTAGTTCACACCGTCTTGAGACATCTACTGTGTATCTATCAGGATAGTCGTAGGGTGCATAAAAACCGTCGTATCCTGATTCAAATAGTTTTTTCATAGCTGTCATTGCATGAGGAACATGTAGATAATCATCTTCACAAACATATATTAACTCGTCTGGGTTATTGTTTGCGATCTGTACAAGATACTCCATAAGATCAGTACAAGAATTAGCAGTTACAGGGTGATAAGTAGGATAGGGGTGAGTTTTTCTTGCGTCATCAAGAGAAGTAATTGGCCTTACTTTAAATTGGGTATTTGTATTTTTTCGCATCCACTCAATAGTTTCAGGGGTGGTTCTATCATCAATAACAACGACTAAATCTTTCTTATCTAATCCTTCTTGAATAGATAGATAACATTTTCTTAAGATTTCTAACTTACCGTGACCATTCCAACGAGGTTTATCTTCAAACCCTTCGCCTAACGATCCTGGAGATAAGTTTGCCTCACAACTTCTAAAGAGAACTATCATTTTCTTCTGGCTTGTCAATAATTACACCTGATTGGAATATCTGTCTATCTAACAAATCATCAAATAAATGTTCTCCAGAACTAAGTGCATTGTCGTTTCCTATATTAGTTCGCTGTGTAACAGTTGTTCCACTACCTAACCAATTGTCATCACCTACATTACAATAACCTAACACAGTTGAATAGGTGCTTAAAATGTTATGATTTCCCATTTTAACACCATGATGAATTGACGCATAACAATTTAGTAAATTGAAATTACCTAAATCTGCATTTGCATTAGTCATTGCAAAACAATTAATCACATTACCAATACCTAGTCTACTTGTTTGTGAGAGGTGTGCTTCATTAGCAATAAAATTTGGGAAATGATTAATATCTTGTTCGTAGTGCTTGAACATATGCTCTAAAAATACTTTTCTCCATTTTGCATGCCCTGTGCCTAGGATAAAAGATGCCTTTTCGGGGTATTCAAAATCATTTACTCCGTCTTCATTCAAAAGTACCGCTTTGTCATTTTTTAGGATTATAAATCCCCCAAAATCTTGTATTACTCCGCCTAATACAAATTGTTCAAAACACTCTTGAGCATATCCACCATTTCCTAATAAATATGTTTTATACATCAGGAATCTTATCCGCGATTTGAATTACGTATCGATCATCACCAGTTTCATTTTTTACTGAGTGTGGTATGTTGGTCCTTGTAAGTGTTGGGCCAGTATACTTATAAGTGTAAAAGGGTTTCCACATCCAATGTAAGTGATAGTGTATTTCCCCTTTGTTAGGGCCGATTGGGATAAGTTTTGCTGTGTCACGTTTATAGTCACGATGAGAAAATATACCACCACCAGGGGCCATTTTAGTAACCCAACACTTCGTTAAATCAGGGTCAAACTCTATAAGGTTTGGTTCGAGTCTGATTAATTCTTCCCACACACTATTAAGTTTAATAACAGAGATCCCAACATTAGTAGTTTTTGTCACACTAAAGTTAAGATTAGCTGTGTGTCCTCTACGTGTAATTGTCCAGCCTTCCCATAGATTATCGGGAATGCTTTTAAGAAATGAATGTACTTTATCTTCTCGAGGTAGTTTAATATTAATTTTTTTAGTTAAGAGCAACATATTATTTTCTCTTTTGTTTTGTTACTAATCTTGGACAATCATCTGAATGATTGATAAAGTTGTTATCACCAACCTCTTCTCTGATTAAACATCCACCAGCGATTGTATTGTTATTACCAACTTTGATTGCTTCATAAAAGTTTGTGCCTACACCGACCCAGTTATCATCTCCAAAGGTACACCAACCACATACCTGCACACTAGGACCAAAAAAGTTAAAATCACCCATGTCTACGTTGTGTGCTATAAATGATCCATTGTTTACAAAATTGAAGTTTCCAAACTTATTATCACCAGTAACATATGCGTACGCAATTACATTTCCATAACCAAACTCAATGTTAGGAGGAAGCGGAACTCCAGGAGCAACACGGTTTGGGTAATGTTTTTCCGATGGTGTAAACCATTGACTCAATGCTTCAAACCAAATTTTCTTTACCTTCTTGCTACCAGTTCCAAATAAAAAGGTATCGTTTGGAGTAGGTTTATATTCTTCTCCAGCGTCATACGTTTGATATCTGTCATTGAAAACTCTACAGTCATATTTATCAGAGTCTGTTAGGTGTATTTCAAGAAATTTGTGTGGACCAAAGTAAGTTTCAAACTCACAGGCTAATCCACCTCTGCCAACAATATAATCCATAATTCCCTCATGAATAATTAGCTATTTTCGTAAACTCTTTTACGTAAATCTGACGAACTAAAACGATGCTCTCGTTTATTAAAAAATAGTTGAATATCTCTTTTTCGACAAATGTCTTTGCCTGTAAACTCTTTGTCTCTATATTCTTCACCTAAAATTCTAACATCAATTTGTAACATGGACAAGATGTCTTTTAAATCTTCCTCTGTTGCATAAGGAATTATCTCGTCCACATACCCGACTGCATTTAATTGTATATATCTTTCAACAATTGTTTGAATGGGTTTATTCTTTTGTGGTCGGTCAACACTAGGGTCTATTTGTAACCCACATATCAAATAATCACACTGTTGTTTTGCTTCTCGTAACATTGAGATATGACCTGCATGTAGTAAATCAAACGTACTACAAGTAAATCCTATTTTCATAATTTTCCTCTAAAAAATGCCACTTTCTGTTGCTAGGCAGTGGCCGCCCCATGAGATTATGCCGCTAAGCGATAATCCTCGACTACAAAGTTATCGTTTGCAGTTATTTAATTCTTGCGGTTAAGGTCGCTTGCGCACCTGCTTCTCGCTTTGATTTTTATTACGTCTGTCGATCCTATTTCGCCCCCATCATAAACACACCAATGAAATTTTGTAAAATATTCGCGCCACTTATCGCCGTAAACTTTTACATATGCTTTTTGAAGCTTATTTATATCTAATTCAGTCATAAAAGCACTCGTATCAAACAATACTCTTCAAAGTTTTCTTCAAAGCCTTTTTCATAATCTGCGATAGGAGCCCCATTACTTCCAGCGACCCAGAGTCTTCTGAAATATCCATTGTATGAGTCTTCTATTGTTTGTGGAGTCACTTTACGAAGATCACCTTTGACCATGTAGTAAACTCTACATTTTTCTTTGAATGTAATCATGTGTTTTGGTGGAGGCGCGGGGTACTGCCCCCCGGTCCAGTCCGTCTATTTTATCGCTACTCAAACGAAGCAATTATTATTCGTGTTCCCCTCCAGGGTCACGAGGATCTAGTACAACTCTCTGTCCATTGATCCACATATATTGTCTTGTGCGGCTTAACGAATGATACCCATCCGTGCGCAACTTAAAAAGATCGGGTCTACGCCTTGCAGTTTCAAAAGTTCCAACAGTTACTGCGATTGCTGCAATTAAGGCAACGTGAGCGATTGCGCTGATCCCAAAAACCCAATAACTTCCAATCCACATACTAAATACAATACACCACATCCACGCTAATACTTGCATGACCATGTGTCTTGTATTTGTGTCAGGGATATGTCTCAAAGGGTTGATATCATGATTCATTACACTTTGCCATGAATCGTAAATAAATTTTCTCATCCAAAAAACCTTTCAACTGTAGCAATAATTACTTGATAAACTCCCCAACCTAGACAAAATGCTAGAGAGGCGAAGAGTACAATCTCAATACTATCAGTATTATTCCACCATTTTTTCATCATTTCTCCTTAACATAAACTGTTTTGGCGTTTAAATTAGGTTGAAGTTTTTCTTTTAATAATGCGGTCTGTACTTGTGCTTTAGACCAAGAATCAAACTTAGAGATTACTTGTTGTCCATCTTCCTCATGAGTAAGAACTCCGATCTCTTCACTTTCAGTGTTATGTATTTCTACTATATAATACATTTTATAAAATGTCCATACTATTAACGAAATAAGCTTTCATCTATACTTAACTCTGTAGGGTTTTCTTCTGATGTATTCCAGTTAAAAATCCTAAAATTATCAGCTTCTAAGTCCCAAACAAGTTCCATACCTTCGGGGTAATTTTGTTCTGACCCAGCTCCGATAATACGAGTTTCTAAGAATTGTTCAGGTAAATCAGATAAACGAGCAAAAGTCATTTGTCTTGCTTCACCGTTCTTTTTCTTGAACGTGCCTTTGTACGCTTTCATTTAATACTCCATATTTATTTTATATAGAATATTACAATAATTACCTAGGAATATGCAACCTGTGTCTTTCAATTTCTGCTACAAATTGTTGTTTTATTGTGTCCCACTCTTCAGTTGAGAACCTATAATGAATTGAATAATCCTTGGAATACATCTTTACGTGCTTTTTTAATTTTTGCATGTCCCACTCACTATTTCCCCATTTTTTCACAGACTTTAAGTTCAACTCAACAAACTCTGCTAGAGTAAATATTAAGTTATGAACATGATTATCAGTAATTTTTATAGCTAAATGAACATGCTGAGTTTTTGGATTTATTTGTACTTTGGTTAGATTGCTAAAAGTCATAATTTAAGTCCTCAAACTCTCTTTTAAATTTACAGTAGATTCTCTCTTTTTGCTGGTCATTAAGGTTAGCTTTGACTAAACTTTTATGAAAATGTTTTGATAACTTAAAAGGGATACCTTCTTTTTCAAAAGCAGTATCTATTCCATCTTCAAATTTGTAGAATGCTGCACAGTCTTTATAGTATTGATACTGGCCTTCTGTCCAATAGTTGATATGAGAGGGTATGTGTAGCTCTTGTTCAATGAAGATATCTAAATCTACTTGTCCAAATCTTTTACAATAGTCATTATATTCGGATATTGTTCTGGTGAAAGGATGTCTTACTATAGTGAAAAAATAAGACGGAAGTGGGTACTTCGTATACTGTTCTTTTATTGTATCTAAAGTCGCGTGTGTGGTGTGAGTTTGTTTGTTTTTAAGCTCAAGTATGTATTCTGGTTTTTTATAAATAACATAGTTGTGTCTTTCTTTTTTTACAACTAAGTGTTTTTCAAAGTATTCTGAGATAGTCCAAGTGCCTGTTTTTGGTACACGCATAAAACCTTTTTTATACTTAGCAAAAATAATCATTTATCTTGCTTTATTAAATGATTTTTTCTTTTTACGGTTATTCCTTATTTGATTTCGTTCTTCTCGGATGAACTTTTGCTCAAGTTGTAACCGTTTTTTCTCCCAACGTTTTTTGCCTGCTTTTGCCGCAAGTCTACGTTTCTCGCCTTTTGATCTAAAAAACTCGTTTTCACGAGCCTCTTTCATGATACCTTCAGCTAACATTTTTTTCTTTAATATGCGCAAGGCGCGATTCACATCATTGTTTTTGACAAAAATTTTCATATTTTTCGTAATAGTCTCTGACTGTATCCTCATAATTCTTATACTCAAAATTAACTCCAAACGTGTTATGTAGCTTTTGACAATTAAGCATACCACGTGGTTTACCTGTCGGTCCTAATTTAATTTGAGTTTCAAACTTTTGAGGATAGACAGCTTTTAGTGCATTTTCTGTTCTTATAAAATTGTATGCTATATTATAAGTTCCTGGATTCCATTTGTCTACAATATTTTTTACTGCTGTGACAAAGTCGTCGATATAAATGCAGGCAGCCTCTTCTACTAAGACAGGCTTGCCTATTGCAATTTGTCGTTCTATGTTCATCCAGATTGAAAATTTACCATCTCCTATACCATAAACATGTATGGGTCGCAAAATTACGTCTTTATCTCCGCAAAGAGTTTCTGCCTTTATTTTACTAGCACCATAATGGTTCTCTGATCCTAAAGAGTACTGCTCGTCAATTACTCCTTCCCAAGTGCCATAAACCATGCTACTACTTATGTGTAACACAGGTGTGTTAGGAAGGTACAATTTAATTTTATTTAAACCTTGTACGATAGAATCTGAAGTAAATTTTGGAAAATGTTGTGATAAGATGGCTTCTGATAAAGCTCCACAGTTAATAACTAGATCATATTTTGATCTAGGAATATCTTCAAAACTCCATTTTTTATAAAACTGGTTGAACTTACTTTTTACTAAATCAATTCTATATTTTAGACTTAACTCTCTATGACGTTTTTCTATTTCATTTATTTCTTGTAATCCGTTATTACCTCTGTGGATATATTTATAGCCTACATAGTTTTCATCGAAACCATCTAAGATATCTACGTCATGAGTCTGCCCTAACTCTGATACTAAGTGAGCGCCTATAAATCCTAAGCCACCTGTTATTAGTATCTTCATGTTATTTTTCTAATTCTTGAATCTAAGTCATCTACATCAATAAACTGATGACAAGGAAGTTCAATTGCCCTATGATA
>MDSZ01241842.1_pt1 | contig 25507 bp, 24 predicted proteins | sample 811201 | NCBI WGS metagenome assembly MDSZ01 (sample SAMN05326647, study PRJNA326480) | marine metagenome | isolation source: seawater | place: Indian Ocean: North | collected 2010
ACCCAGATGTAACCTGACAGGCACCAAGTTAAAACGGGCGACTGTCAGATTGGGTCTGAACTACTACAATTTATACCTGGCTGAAAGGTAGTCGCTTAGTTGCGGCTGGTTTCAGTTTCGGTATTCTGGTCATCTTCAGTTTTGACTGATTCTGACGCTTCACTTTCAGCAGATGCAGCTTTGGTTTCTTCAGTCGGAACCTGCGCTGCGGTTTCCTCACTGGCAGCCGCTTCTGTCGTTGCCTCTGTAGTTGTCTCTGCAGTTACCTGTGTGGTTTCTACAGGAGCACTTTCAGCGACAGCTACAACGTCAACCACCTCAGTGGTAACTACATCTGCAACGACCTCTTCAGACATTGCAGTGACGTTCGCTGAGTTCTCGCCTGCTTCCGCAGCATTTTCTGCTAATTCACCAGAGTTACGCGGATCGTTAGGTGCACGACCACCGCGACGGCGACGGGAACGACGGGCAGAGCGGTCGTTGCCTTCGGTTACGGTAGATGCTTCCTCACGAGAGGTTTTAACCTCTGCTTTCTGAGACTTTTCCCCGGTTGTTTTTTCCTCTGCGGCCTCTTCTTTAGCAGCAGGGGCAACGTCGGCTTCTTTGGCTTCGGTTTTTACTTCAGCCTCGGCAGTTTCTGCTTTTGTTTCAGTCTCAGTGGAGTCAGCGTTAGTCTGCACACTGGCTTCTGCTGCTTCAGCATCCGCCGCTGGTTTTACGGTTTCCACTTCAGTGTCAGCTGGTTTGCTGTTTTCCGGCTGATTATCTGCTGCATTGCTGTTGTCAGCATCAGCGGCTTTTTTCTCTGCTGGATCGCGCTCGCGACGACGGCGTGAGCGGCGACGTCCACGACCGGATTTTTCGCCGTTTTCATCTGCGCCTTTGTCTGTGCCGGAATTATCTTCCGTTGCAGCACTGTCGGCTTTCGCGTCAGCTGCTTCAGAGTTCACTTCAGCCTGAGCTTCCGCTTTTTCTTCCTTCGCAGGCTTATCGTTCTGCGGCGCTTTTACTTCATTGGCGTCTGCACTGATTTCAGCAGTTTCACCAGTTTCCTGGGTGCTGTTTTGCTCGTCAGCTTTCGCTTCTGTTTTCGCGTCTGTGCGTTCGCTGCGGTCACGACGACTGCGGCGGGAGCGACGGCCATTGCTGCGGCTGCTCTTTTCTGTGGCGTTGTTTTCGCCAGCAGCGCTTTCCTGCTTACTTTCAACGGCATCGTTGCTGACAGCTTTGACCTGTTGTTCAGCGGCCTTCTCAGTGCTGGCTTCCGCTGCTGTGGCTTCAACAACTGCTGCTTCCTGAGTATCCTCGCGATCACGATTACGTGGTTTGCGGGCAGGGCGGCCATTGCTGCGATCGCGGCGAGGAGCGCGTGGAGAATCCGATTCCGCGCTCTGGGCGTTGCTGCTGTTGGCGTTGTCGCTGTCATTACGATCAGCGCTTACTTTCTGCTGCTGATCGTCGTTATTGCCGTTGTTACGGTTTTTACGTCCGCGTCCGTTACGGCCATTGCTGCTGCGTCCCTCACCGTTTTTGTCGTCGCGGTTGCGTTCATTGCGGTTGCGCTCATTACGGCTGCTGCGGCTGTTACCGTTGTCATTTTTGCTGTCAGCGTTCTTGTCATTAGAGCGCTCACTGCGGTCGGCGTTACGGTCAGTATTGCGGTTCTGGCTGCGTTCACCGCGTTCAGCATTTTTCTGGCCGTTTCTCTGGCCACGCTGGTTGTTGCGGCGTGAACCGGATTCTTTGCGGGTTTCGGCTGGCTTCTCTGCAGGTTCTTCTGGTTTTTCGCCACCATCGAACAGTGCGCCCAGAGCTGAACTTACTTTAGCCCAGAAGCCTGGAGCAGGCGCTGGCTCTGCAGCTTTAACCGCGGATGGTGCCGGGGCTGGCGTAGCGTGAATCGCCTTTACCGCGGCCTGTTGCTGCGGTGTTGGCGCTTCTTTTACGGTCAGATCGATGCCGAATTCAACTTCGTCTTCATCCAGGCGGTGTTCATAGCTGATTTCACCGATCAGGCTGTCATCCGGGCGCAGACGTAATACTTCAAAGTGTGGGGTGTCCATTGCCGGATTTGGCAGGACCATCACTTTTACGTTATGACGGCTTTCGATGGCAGCGATCAGGGCGCGCTTTTCGTTCAGCAGGAAGGTGCCGACAGGAACAGGCACGATAGCACGCACCTGTCCGGTGTTTTCTTTAGCGGCTTCTTCTTCGATCAGGCGCAGGATGGACAGGCCAGTGGACTGAATATCACGGATCACGCCGGTACCGTTACAGCGTGGGCATACGTGGCCGCTGGTTTCTTCCAGAGACGGACGCAGGCGCTGACGGGACATTTCCATCAGGCCAAAGCGGGAGATGCGGCCTACCTGTACACGGGCGCGGTCAACTTCCAGAGCTTTCTTCAGACGGGTTTCGACTTCGCGCTGGTTTTTATTGGACAGCATGTCGATAAAGTCGATTACCACCAGGCCACCCATGTCGCGCAGACGCAGCTGACGGGCGATTTCATCGGCCGCTTCGAGGTTGGTGTTCAGTGCGGTCTCTTCGATATCAGAACCTTTCGTGGCGCGCGCGGAGTTAATGTCGATAGACACCAGAGCTTCGGTCGGGTCGATCACGATGGAGCCGCCGGATGGCAGTTTCACTTCGCGCTGGAAGGCCGATTCAATCTGGCTTTCGATCTGATAGCGGTTGAACAGCGGTACGCTGTCTTCATAGCGCTTAAATTTGTTCTGATAGTAGGGCATAACCTGCTGAACAAATGACAGGGCTTCGCCGTAAGCCTGATCGGTATCAATCAGAACCTCGCCAATGTCCTGACGCAGATAATCGCGGATGGCTCGGATAATAACGTTAGATTCCTGCAGCAGCAGGCATGGAGCGGCACGCTCTTCTGATGCACGCTGGATGGCGTCCCACAGCTGAACCAGGTAATCGAGGTCCCATTGCAGTTCTTCTGAGCTGCGGCCAATACCGGCGGTACGCACGATAACGCCCATTTTGTCCGGTACAGATACCCCTTTCATGGCTTCACGCAGTTCAGTGCGCTCATCGCCTTCAATACGACGGGAAATACCGCCGGCGCGAGGGTTGTTTGGCATCAGAACCAGATAACGGCCAGCCATACTTACCTGAGTGGTCAGGGCAGCGCCTTTGTTACCGCGTTCTTCCTTATCGACCTGAACGATAACTTCCTGGCCTTCCTTCAGAACTTCTTTGATGCTGATACGGCCAGGGCCTGGATCTTTTACAAAGTATTCGCGGGAAATTTCTTTTAAAGGCAGGAAACCATGACGTTCGGCCCCAAAGTCAACAAAGGCGGCTTCAAGGCTGGGTTCAATGCGGGTGATTTTACCCTTGTAGATGTTGGACTTTTTCTGTTCACGGGAGCCGGATTCAATATCCAGATCGTACAGTTTCTGTCCGTCCACCAGTGCAACGCGCAGCTCTTCAGACTGGGTCGCGTTAATAAGCATTCTTTTCATGCTGTGTTTTTGCTCGTTTGTGGCAACGTCACAGCTGGCAATGCCGGATTACCGGCCATTACCAAAATATTTATGGGTGCTTTGCATCAGTTGCCGCCGCAAATCCGCATGCGGCCTGTCTCGCAGTGGTGCCTCTCGTTTGTCGTGCACCAACACTGTCCATAATTTGATAATGCGAGATTGCCAGCAGATCTTCGCTGCGTGGTTTATCTCACCGGATGCCTGATGTGTTTGATTCGATCAGCGCATCCCTTTGTTCCTCAGGAAGAGTTTTAACAGTTCGTCTTCTTCCTTATACTCTGCCGCTTAACGGCAAACAGGCCTTGCCTGTGGGCTTTCCGGGAGGCTATATATGTCGCTTATGGATTGCCTGCTCCGGGGCCGCTGGCGAATATAGCAATAATGTTATCGTCCGGCAAATGCTGCAATCATCCTTATTAAAGGGCGCAGGCAACATTCTTCCTTATTATGTCTGAATACGATATCGACCCGGGCAAAGTTTCCCAGATACAGATAGATGCGGATCACCATGATCAACGCGTTGATAACTTTCTTATCACCTTATTAAAAGGTGCCCCTAAAACCCTGATTTACCGCATTATCCGTAAGGGCGAAGTACGGGTGAATAAGAAGCGGGTTAAGGCTGACAGTCGCCTGAAAAACGGTGACATAGTGCGTGTACCACCGGTACGGCTGGCAGAAAAAGATGAGGTGCCGGATGTGTCGCCGCGTCTCCGCAGCATCCTAGAAGGGGCGGTGCTCTATGAAGATGAGGGCCTGCTGGCCATCAATAAGCCTCATGGCCTTGCGGTTCATGGCGGCAGTGGCGTGAATCTGGGCATGATTGAAGCTCTGCGTAAGATTCGACCGGATCATAAGTTTCTGGAACTGGTGCACCGACTGGATCGTGACACTTCCGGGGTTATTCTGGTTGCCAAAAAGCGTGCGGTGCTGACTGCGCTGCAGCGTATGCTGGCCAATAAGAGTGGCATATCGAAGCGTTATCTGGCCCTCGTGCATGGCCAGTGGCCGGCCAGTATCCGTGATGTAAAAGAGCCTCTGTTGCGCGTTGAACGTCAGTCCGGGGAGCGTATTGTGGTGGTTGATGCTGAAGGTAAACCGTCACATACGCGGACTAAGCTGCTGGCCAGTGGCCCTCATTATTCTCTGCTGGAAGCTGAGCCGGTTACCGGGCGGACCCATCAGATCCGTGTTCATTGTCTGTTTCACGGGCATGTTATTGCCGGTGATGAGAAGTATTCAGACAAAGCAGAAAAAGATATCGACCACAGGCAGGGGGTACGCAGGCTGTTTCTGCATGCCTGGCATCTTGCCTTCCGTCATCCGGCAAGCGGTGAGCATCTTGAGTTGACCGCATTGCCTGATACTGAATTCACCGACATGCTGGATAAGGCAGGTTGTCATGTCACATTCTGAAGCGCCACTGCGCGAGCACAAATATCGTCTGGTTATTTTTGACTGGGATGGCACTCTGGTGGATTCCACCCGCCGTATTGTCGACAGCATGCAAAGGGCCGGGCGCAAAGTAGGGCTGGCGCCAGTGCCCGATGAGGCAATTCAGGACATCATTGGTCTTGGGCTGCCAGAAGCACTGAAAACCGTCTGGCCGGATATTACCGATGAGCAGTTGCCGCTGATGCGTGATACCTATGCCAGCTACTTTGTTTCTGACAGTCAGGTTGGTATGGGTTTCTATGAGGGGGCCCGGGAAATGCTGGACGCCTTGCTGGCGCAGGGTTATCTGCTGGCGGTAGCAACAGGTAAGAGCCGCAAAGGACTTAACCGTATGCTGCGTGATCTGGAAGTTGGCCATCTGTTTGAGGCGACCCGCTGTGCGGATGAGACCCGTTCAAAGCCAGATCCTATGATGCTGCATGAGCTGCTGTCGGCACTCAGTGTTGCGCCAGGTGAAGCGGTTATGGTCGGTGATACCACGTATGATCTCGAAATGGCGCAGCGGGCCGGCATTGACTCCATTGGTATGGGGCATGGTGCCCACGATGAGGCAAGACTTCTGGCGTGCGGGCCGCAGACTATCTGTCACAGTATTAACGAACTGAAAAACTGGATAATGATCAATGGATAATATGGATAACCAACGACCAACAGCTGAATCAGGCCGTCCGCAGGAGGACAGCAAAGAGTGGAAGCTGATTGAGAAAATGCTTACCGGGCTGCAGAGCGAACAGAAGCGCAGTCGTCGCTGGGGTATTTTCTTTAAGTCGCTGACCTTTGTGTATCTGTTTGCTCTGTTATGGCTGATCCGTTTGCCGGGTGAGGATGCTCAGCTATCGCGCCCTGACAGCTATGCTGCGGTTATTGAGGTGAATGGCGTTATCGCGGCAGACGAAGAAGCCAGTGCAGATCGTATTGTCAGCTCTCTGCGGGATGCGTTTGATGATGAGTCGGCTGTCGGTGTGATTCTGCGTATTAACAGTCCGGGTGGCAGCCCTGTGCAGTCTGGCTATGTGTACGACGAAATTAAGCGCCTGAAAGAAATCCGTCCGGACTTCCCTGTGTATGCCGTGATCATGGATCTCGGCGCTTCCGGCGCTTATTACATCGCGGCGGCGGCAGATGAAATTTATGCAGATAAAGCCAGTCTGGTGGGTTCGATTGGTGTGGTCGGCTCCGGCTTTGGTTTTACTGGCATTATGGAAAAGCTCGGTGTGGAGCGTCGCCAGTATACGGCAGGTGCACATAAGGGCTTTCTTGACCCGTTTCAGCCAGAAAACCCGGATGAAAAAGCCTTCTGGGAAGGTGTGCTGAAAGTGACGCACAATCAGTTTATTGATCAGGTTAAGAAAGGGCGGGGCGATCGCCTGAAACTTGATACGCCGGATCTGTTTTCTGGCCTGGTGTGGTCAGGTGAGCAGGCGCTGGATATCGGCCTGATTGACGGTCTGGCTTCGAGCAGTCAGGTGGCGCGCGAGAAGCTTGGTACCGACGAGCTGGTCAGCTTTACTCATCAGCCGAAACCATGGGAAGACCTGATTTCACGCCTTGGTGCGAGTTTCGGGCGTGGTATTGCGACCTTTATGAGTGAACAAACCATCTCTTTGCGTTAAATAATTTTGACACTAAGGCCCGTCATACCTATTATGTCGCGCACTATGGCAGAGGCTCAGCTACCCAAGCGCATCGATGCTGTTGGTTTTGTTGAAAATAATCAACAACTTACAGGTCAAATCGATAGCAAAAAGTTACTCCGGTTCAGTGAGGCAGTCGAAGATTGCAACGCTCCGGTCAGCTACATTCTTGATTTTCATCGCGATCAGGAAGGTAATCGGGTAATCACTGGAAGCTGTAATACCATGGTTGTTATGACCTGCCAGCGTTGTCTGGGGCATGTTGAAGTGCCGGTGGTCAGCTCCTTTGAGCTGGGACTGGTGTTCAATGATGATCAGGCGAAGCAGCTGTCGCGACAGCTGGAACCGGCAGAAGTAGACGAGCATGGGATGCTGGAACTCTGGGAAGTACTGGAAGATGAAGCGCTGCTGGCGTTACCATCTTTCCCGGTACATGAGCAGGGTGAATGCGAATTACGGCAGCCAGAGCCGGCGCCGGAAACAACAGATTCAGACGAAAAGCGGCCTAACCCGTTTGACGTGTTAGCGCAGCTCAAACAGAAATAGCGAACAATTCAGGAGCCTGACAATGGCGGTTCAGCAAAACAAAGTGACTCGTTCCAAGCGTGGCATGCGTCGTTCTCACGATGCACTGGACACAGGTGCAATTGCACTGTCTACCGATTCTACTACTGGTGAAACTCACCGTCGTCACCACGTGACTCCAGACGGTTTCTACCGTGGTAAAAAAGTCGTGGAGACTGGCAACGACTGATATGTTTACCTACGCGGTAGATATAATGGGCGGGGACTTAGGTCCCCGCGTTGCGTTAAAGGCCTGCAAAAGGTTTCTGCGATTCCGGCGCGACGTCAATCTGATTGTCACCACCACCGCCGAATTCGAAGCGGACGTCCGTTCTGCTTTCTCTTCCCGTAAAAACAGCGTGCGCATTCTGGTGTGCAACAACGCCATTTCCATGGCCGACAAGCCTGCCCAGATGCTGCGCAGTGGTTTGACCAGTACCATGGCGGCAGCACTCTCTGAAGTTGCTGAAGGACGTGCTCAGGGAATGGTTTCTGCTGGTAATACCGGTGCCTTGCTGGTGCTTGGTCGTCATATTCTCGGCATGATTCCCGGTATCGATCGTCCGGCTCTGGCAACACTGCTGCCAACCCGGCGCGAACCTCTGCTGATGCTGGATCTCGGTGCCAATCTTTCGGCCAGTCCGGAACAGCTGGTGCAGTTTGCTGCACTGGGTGTTGGCTGGCATGAATCCCAGCATGAAACGCCGGCGAGGCTTGGTCTGCTCAATGTAGGGCGGGAGTCCGCCAAAGGTACCGATGCCGTGCGCTGCGCTGCAGGCTATCTCGAGACAGCAATGCCGGATCGTTATCAGGGCTTCTATGAAGGCGACGATATCTACAAGGGCGAGATTGATGTTCTGGTTACCGATGGCTTCGCCGGTAATATTACCCTGAAGGCATCAGAGGGGCTGTCTGAATGGCTGCAGGAGCTGATTTACAAAGAATTCCGCCAGCACTGGTTTATGCGCTGGTTTGCCTGGTTGTGGTTGCCAGCAGTGCGCAATATCGAAAAACGCATTTCACCAGCCCGGCATGGTGGGGCATTGTTGCTTGGACTTAAGGGAATCGTCGTCAAAACACACGGTAAATCTGATGCCAGGGCTTTCCGCTATGCGCTGAAGTATCTGCATCGTACCAGCGCCAGCTTTGATCTGGAGCGACTTGCCGGGTGTGTGGCGAAAACGCAGCAGTCTGTCGGGCTCTGTGTTGATGAATGAATTTAAGTTAATAATCTTGTGCATTCCTGACCATTTATTGTAACAATTCACCTCAATACTATGTGTCCGGCTTTTCGTTGCCGGGCTTTGGGTACTGCAGGTCCGGTGAATTTGACTGGCAGGTCCGGCAGTTGTGAATTTTTCACCGAACACACAGTATTGCCAAACAGCTCGCAACACGAAACCTGCACAATACAGAGTATCTGAATGACAGACGTAATCGCTTTTTTCCCGGGTCAGGGCGCACAGCATACTGGCATGCTCTCTGATCTGGCCGCTGAATTTCCCGTGGTTGAAGAGACGTTCCGTGAGGCCTCTGAAGCCATCAATCAGGACCTGTGGGCGCTGTCCCAAAACGGTCCTGCCGAAGATCTGAATCTTACCTACAACACTCAGCCAGCACTGCTGACTGCCAGTGTTGCTATCTGGCGTATCCTCAAAGAAAAATGCCCGGCAATGAATGTCGTTGCTGGTGCTGGTCACTCGCTGGGTGAATATTCCGCTCTGGTCGCTGCCGGTGCACTGGATTTCAGTGATGCCGTCCGTCTGGTTAAAAAGCGTGGCCAGCTGATGGACGCTGCCGTTCCTGCAGGTCAGGGTGGTATGGCGGCTGTTCTGGGTCTGAGCGAAGAGCAGATTGCCGACGTTTGTGCCGGTGCAGCTGACGCAGGTGTGGTTGAACCTGCGAATTTTAATGCCCCAGGTCAGATTGTAATTGCCGGCAGTATGCCAGCGGTTGAAAAGGCCATTGAACTGGCAAAAGAAGCTGGCGCCAAGCGTGCATTGCCTCTGGCAGTTTCTGGCCCGTTCCACTCCAGCCTGATGAAGGCTGCGGCAGAAGAATTTGGTGAAGCCCTGAAAGCGGTTGCCTTCCGTGCACCGGAATTCAAGGTATTCCATAACGTCGATAATCAGCCGGCAACACTGGAAGAAATCCCGGCCCGCCTGCTGGCGCAGCTGTACAGCCCGGTTAACTGGACCGGTGCGGTAGAAGCCGTGCGCAGCGCCGCTGATCTGGCGGTAGAGTTTGGCCCAGGCAAAGTCCTGGCTGGCCTGAACAAACGTATTGATAAAACACTGTCGACCCTGAGCACAGGTGACAGTCGTGGTGTTGCTGCGGCAGCCGAAGAAATCCAAGGATCCTGATATGTCTGATAAAGCAATTGCACTGGTAACCGGTGCTTCCCGTGGTATTGGCCGTGCTGTGGCTGAACGCCTGGCAAACGATGGCTTCCGCGTGATCGGTACGGCGACCAGCGAAAATGGCGCAGCGTCTATTCGTGAAGCATTGCAGGCCATTGATGCAGATAATGACGCTGTGGTCCTGAATATTGCTGACGCTGAGCAGACCAATGAAGCCCTGAAAAGCTTTCTGACAGATTTCGGTACACCAGCAGTTATCGTCAATAACGCCGGTATTACCCGTGATAACCTGTTCCTGCGCATGTCTGATGACGAGTGGGGTGATGTGATCAACACCAACTTAAGTGGTGTGTTCCGCGTCTGTAAGATCATGGTAAAACCTATGATCAAGCAGAAGGCTGGTACCATTATCAACATCAGCTCTATCATTGGCACCACAGGTAATGCTGGTCAGACTAACTATGGCGCGGCAAAAGCTGGCCTGGAAGGTTTCACCCGTTCCCTTGCACAGGAAATCGCCAGCCGTAACATTACGGTGAACTGTGTAGCACCAGGATTTATTCAAACAGATATGACGGACATCTTGCCTGAAGCGCAAAAAGAAGCCATTCTAGCGACCATTCCGGTCAAGCGCTTGGGCCAGGTTGAAGAGATCGCCGGAACCGTTGCCTTCCTGGCAAGTTCTGACGCTAAATACATCACAGGCCAGACCATTCATGTGAATGGCGGCATGAACATGGGTTGATGCCTCCGGCAGCATCCCACAACCACGAAACGGTAGGAAGAAACCATGAGCAACATCGAAGAACGCGTTAAAAAAATCGTCTGTGAACAACTGGGTGTTAAGGAAGAAGACGTTAAAGCTTCCTCTTCTTTCGTAGACGATCTGGGCGCGGACTCCCTGGACACTGTAGAGCTGGTTATGGCTCTGGAAGAAGAATTCGAAACTGAAATTCCTGATGAAGATGCTGAGAAGCTGACCACTGTTCAGGAAGCTATCGACTACATCATCGCCAACCTCTGATTGGTGTGATGGCAGAAAGCCGCGTCCATGGACGCGGCTTTTTTTTGTATCTGAATGGTCATTTTCTGAGCAGAATCAAACATTATGAACAAGCGTAGAGTTGTTATTACCGGATTAGGTACGGTTAATCCGCTTGCGACTGATACGGCCGCGACCTGGGCAGCGGTCCAGGCAGGTAAGAGCGGGATCAGCCGGGTTGAGCATTTCGATGCTGAATCCTATTCCACGCAGATTGCCGGTACCGTTAAGAATTTTGATGTCACCAGCGTGATGACTGATAAGGACGCCCGAAAGGTTGATCCTTTTATTCAATACGCCATGGTCGCTGCTGAGCAGGCCATTGAAGATTCCGGTATTAAAGGTAACGCGGACCCTGACCGGGTCGGCGTTGCAGTGGGTTCTGGTATTGGTGGTCTGACGACCATTGAGGCCAACCACAAACAATTACTCAACAGCGGTCCACGCCGTGTTTCTCCGTTCCTGGTACCTGGCGCCGTGATTAATATGGCCTCCGGTAACCTGGCAATCCGTCACGGCTTCCGTGGCCCGAACATCGCAATCGTTACCGCCTGTACCTCGGGCACCCACAACATTGGCTACGCAGCCCGTACTATTGCTTACGGCGATGCCGATGTGATGATTGCCGGTGGTACAGAGAAGGGTTCCAGTGAGCTGGGTATGGCAGGTTTTGCTGCAGCCCGTGCCATGAGCACCCGTAACGACGAGCCGGAAAAAGCCAGTCGCCCGTGGGATAAAGACCGTGATGGTTTTGTGCTGGGTGATGGTGCGGCGATTCTGGTGCTGGAAGGTCTGGATCACGCCCTGGCCCGTGGCGCTAAAATCTATGCGGAGATCACCGGCCTGGGTATGAGCGATGATGCACATCACATCACCAGTCCGCCAGAGAATGGAGAAGGTGCGCGCAAAGCGATGGAGAATGCGCTCCGTGATGCCGGTCTGGTACCGTCTGATATCAACTACATCAACGCTCATGGCACATCCACACCTGCTGGCGATATTGCGGAGACCAATGCGGTTAAAGATCTGTTTGGCGAACACGCCAACAGTCTGCTGATTTCGTCCACTAAGTCGATGACAGGTCATTTACTGGGCGCTTCCGGCGCTCTGGAAGCACTGCTGACTGTGATGGCTATCCGTGACGGAATCGCACCACCAACCATTAACCTGGATAACCCGGGCGAAGGTTGTGATCTCGACTACGTTGCCCATACGGCACGCAAAGCGGACATCCGCGCAGCCATTTCCAACTCGTTCGGGTTTGGCGGCACCAACGGTTCGCTGTTGTTTGTCCGCTACGATGGCTGATGCGCTTTTCAGTCTGAGTGATAACGGTCACTGGTTTGCCAGTGATTCGTTATCCGCTGTTGATCGCGGCCTGCAGTATGGCGATGGCTTGTTTGAAACCCTGCGTCGCGCCAGCGATGGTTCTGTCCCACTCAAAGCATTTCATCTGCAGCGGTTGCAGCGGGGCTTTAAGGCCCTTGGCTTTGATGCTTCGTTAGTTTCACGTCTCGATCGTGCGCTCGACAGCCTGCCAGCAGGTTTCAGTGCCGCCAAACTGGTTGTTACCCGGGGCGATTCCGCCCGCGGGTATCTGCCGCCGCAAAACCCCCAGTACCATATTCAGTGTCAGTGTTTTTCGGCACCGGCCTTTGCCTGTGAGCGTTTGCCGCAGGGACTCACAACCGATATCAGTGACATATCGCTGGCACAGCAGCCGTTACTTGCCGGTTTTAAACATCTCAACCGGCTGGAGCAGGTGCTGATTCGTCAGGGTTTTCCTGAGGGGTGCGATGAGGTGGTTGTGACCGACACCAGCGGACATGTCATCGAAGGTTGTATGAGTAACGTGTTCCTGCTCTCGCAAGACGGCTGGATTACGCCGTCATTGCACAATTGCGGCGTAAACGGCGTGGTGCGGCGCTGGCTTCTTCAGCAGGGCAAAGTGGCTGAAGCCGACGAAATCAGCCTGCAGCAGCTGTTCAGTGCCCGTGCTGTATTTATGAGTAACACATTAAACGGCATTGCGGTGGTTCAATCCGTCGGCCGACATCAGTATCATCAACACCCTGAGGTTGCAGAATTGCAGCAAGAATTTCAGGAGCTGTTTGCGTGAAAAAACTTCTCAGACTCGGAGCGGGTCTGATCTTTCTGGTTGCAGTATTGGCAATAGCGGTATGGTTTGTACCGGCCAATAATCAGGACCCAGTACGGGTTACCATTCATCAGGGCGATACTATCAGCGGATTGTCACGCCAGTGGCAGGCGGATGGCTGGCTGCCGTCATCACTGCTGTTGCGCGTGCAGTCACGCCTGCTGGGTATGGATCATGCTCTGCGTACGGGTGAATACGATGTGCCGCCGGGGCTCAATGGCATGGAGCTGCTGCAGTTTCTTGCCAGCGCACAACCGGTAACCTACCGACTTTCCCTTATTGAAGGACTGACCCTCAGGGAAGCATTGCCGGCGATTGCCCAGGCACCTCAGTTACAGCAGGATATTGAACCGCTGAACCCGGCGGCTGTCGCCAGCTTGCTCGGCATTGAAGGTAATCCGGAAGGCTGGCTCTACCCGGATACCTATGTCTATCGCAGCGGAGATAAGGCCTCGACCATAGTGCGCCAGGCGTATGAGCGTATGCAGCGCCAATTGCAGGCTGCCTGGGCCGGGCGCAGTGAAGGCCTCCCGTATGACAAACCATACGATGCGTTGATCATGGCCTCCATCGTTGAGAAAGAGACAGGTGTGGTATCCGAGCGCCCCATCATTGCCGGTGTATTTGTTCGTCGGCTCAATATGAATATGCGTCTGGAGACGGACCCGACGGTTATTTACGGTCTTGGTCCTGAATTCGATGGCAACCTGCGTAAGCGGCATCTGCAGGACAGAACGAACCCCTACAATACCTATCGGCAGAAAGGTCTGCCGCCAACGCCGATTGCTTTGGCCGGACGCGCGGCGCTGGATGCGGCACTGAATCCTTCCGACGGCGATCAGCTCTTCTTTGTTGCCCGCGGTGACGGTTCGCACTATTTTTCTGCCACTCTGGAAGAACATAATAAAGCTGTACGCAAATATCAGATTTTCCGCCGTAAAGAAGACTACCGCTCGGCACCACCAGCGGAATCTTCCGGCGACGACAGTGAACCGAAACAACAGGAAAGCAGCCAATGAGCCGTGGGCTATTTATTACATTTGAAGGCGGTGAAGGGGTTGGTAAATCAACCAATATCGCTTTCTGTGCCGACTGGCTGCAGCAGCAGGGCTGTGATGTGGTGGTTACCCGGGAGCCGGGTGGCACACTGATCGCTGAAAAGATCCGTGAAGATCTGCTCAAGGCACACCACGACGAACCTATGGATGATATGGCTGAGCTGTTACTGGTGTTCGCTGCCCGTGCGCAACATATCAGTCAGCTTATCCGCCCGGCGCTTGAGCGGGGTGCCTGGGTGCTGTGTGACCGGTTTACGGATTCAACCATTGCCTATCAGGGCTTTGCCCGCCAGCAGCCACTGGATCGCATCCTGCTGCTGAAAGATCTGGTACAGGCCGATATCGAACCCGACTGTACGTTTTTGCTGGAAGCGCCGTTAGAGCTTGGCATGGCGCGGGCCCGAGGCCGTGCGCAAAGCACAGGTACGGCCATTGATCGTTTTGAAACCGAGCAGCTGGCGTTCTTTGAACGCGTAAAAGAAGGCTTTGACTGGGTAGCTGAGCAGTATCCGCGCGTCAGTCGCATCGATGCATCGCTAAGCCTGGCGGACGTGCAGCGTCAGCTTGAGCAGCATCTGCAGCGTCTGCATGAGGGTAGCTGATGGCGATCTTACCCTGGCAGGATAAAATCTGGGCGGATATCACGCATCGGCACAGCACCTCAGGTCTGCCGCATGCCATGCTGTTTACCGGGCTGGAAGGCATAGGTAAGCATGAGCTGGCTCTGCATACGGCCAAATGGCTGTTATGTCGCTCACCCGGCAGTAGCAGTGCCTGCGGGCAATGTCACAGCTGCCAGTTGTGGGATGCCGGCAGTCATCCGGATTTTCTCAGCTGTACACCGGAGGATGGCAGTCGCCAGATCCGTATTGAGGCCATTCGTCGGGTAAACGACTTTCTCGCCCAGACACCTCAGATAAGTCAGTGTCAGGTGGTCAGTCTGCACCCGGTTGAAGTCATGAACACCAATGCCGCCAATGCGTTGCTGAAAACCCTCGAAGAACCCGCCGGGGAAAGCTTTCTGCTACTCGAGACGGAGCGCTTTGGCTCTGTGCTGCCGACCATTCGCAGTCGCTGTCAGCGCATTGTACTGAATCCTCCGTCTGCGCCTGAATCTCTGAGCTGGCTGCAACAGCAGGGCATCAGTGACGATCAGGCGCTGATTGCTCTTAAGGCCAATCACGGAGCACCGCTGAAAGCACGGCAATGGCTTGCGTCCGAGCAGGGCGAGCAGGAACAGAAGCGCATGGAACAGCTGCAACAGTGGACATCGGGGGTTGCGCCCTTATCTCTGGTGGCAGAAGCCTGGGCAAAGCAGGAACTGGGGGATGTAGTTGGCTGGCTCTACAGTTTATTGGCCGATTGTGTGAAGGCTGCCATGGGGATACATGATGCAGATCTTATTTTTGGTGATCGGGCTCGCACTCTGATGGCTGGCGCTATGCCGTCCATGACAAAGCTGATAACCTTGCAGGACAAGGTCAAAACAATACTGTCGCGCATACTGTCTGGTGCCAGCAGTTACAATAAACAGCTGGTGATCGAATCGCTGTTACTGGAATGGCGCGACACGATAAATCCGCAGGCCTGAGACCTGACGGAGCAGAAGAGGAAATTGCATGTCGGGTATGGGTTCACGCAGTGGCATTCTGTCACTGACCATCAAAGATAAATCGGTGCTGTACGCTGCCTATATGCCGTTTATTAAAGACGGCGGTCTGTTTATTCCGACCAATAAACACTACCAGCTGGGTGACGAAGTTTTTATGCTGCTCAAGCTGATGGATGAGCCAGAAAAAATTCCGGTGGCAGGTAAAGTTGTCTGGATCACGCCGAAAGGGGCGCAGGGCAATAAAGTATCCGGTGTTGGTGTGCAGTTTACCGGTGAAGATAATATGGCGCGGGATAAAATCGAGACATTTCTTGCTGGTGCGTTAAAGTCCGATCGTGTAACGCACACTATGTAATCAGCCCGCTCAGCGAATAAATCAAACGCAACAGAATGCCAGAAGTTTGCTGAAAAATAATTAAACAAAAAGAGCGCCGCGTTATGTAACCCGGCTCTCTTTTTTATGTGTTAATTTAAATTCTTTCAGGTACTCAGTCAGGCATGACTGAGCTGGGCCGAACACAACACGCAGCCTGATTTCAGATCATCTCCAGAATAAATTCCAGCGCATCAACGGCATCGTTCATCACATCTTCAGTGGTATGGAAGTGTGGCGAAAAACGGATGCCGCCGCCACGATTGGCGCAGATAATGCCGTTTTCCATCAGTAGTTTGTACAGTTTGGCACTGTCTTTTCCGGGGAAATTAAACGTCAGAATACCCGACGGACGCTGCTGAATCAGGGGGTTAATAAAGCTGGCGCCTTGTCCCTCCAGTAATTCCCGCAAATACAGTACATTGGTTACCGCACGGGTAGCCACTTCGGTAATATCAACTTTCAGCAGCAGGTCGGTGCTGGCTTTCAGGGCGCAGGCCGCGAGCATATTGGGGCTGCCACATTCGAAGCGCCGGGCGTCTGTGGCTGGTCGCCACTCCCGGGCGTCGTAATTGCCCATGTCCTCAACCATATGCCAGCCGAATTCCACCAGGCCCAACTGGTCCATGACCTCCGGGCGCACGTAAAAGAAGCCCAGACCTTCAGGCCCAAGCATCCATTTATGGCCGTCTGCCATGGCGAAGTCGGCCTGAACAGCCTGCACGGAAAAGGGCAGAACCCCGACCGCCTGAATGGCATCAACACAGAACAGCACACCGTTTTCCCGGCAGGCCGCGCCTATGCTCAGCAGATCCAGAGTCAGGCCGGTGGCATATTGAATCGCACTGACAGAAACCAGCTTCGGCTTCTGCGCAATGGCTCTGAGCAGTTCGCGCTCAGGTGCTTCCCAGGGCAGGCTGACACTGACGACCTCAACCCCCAAAGCCGCAAGGGATTCCCACACAATGCGGTTTGACGGAAACTCCTGATCGGAGATAACCACGACATCACCGGGCTTCCAGTCGATACCGGCGGCAACAAAAGACAGCGCTTCTGAGGTGTTCTTAACCAGCGCTACGCTGCCCTGCGGAGCATCAATCAGCTGGCACAGGTTGTCTTTCAGCGCCTGTTCGGTTTGCGTCCATTGTGGGTAGTTGGTCGCGCCATAAGCGGTGTTTTCCATGGCAAATTCGGATACCGCCACACGGGCACTTTCCGGCCATGGCGCCACCGCTGCATGGTTCAGATAGAGCACTTCGTCATTGACCGGAAATTCTTCCTGCCACCAGGGACTGGTATCGTTTGTCATGGTTCCTCCTGCAACAGACTGATGAAGAGCTTTGTTTGCATGAACAAAGCTTCTGAGAGCATAAAACTGCTGTTACCATACCTGAGATACGTATTCAGGATAAGCAGAGAAATTATGGCCTCCAGCGTTACAACTTCCGCCGCAGAATCCCCCAGCACCTGTACAGCCTTTCGTTATGTTGGCAATACCCGGGTCGAGTCACTCAACGTTGATATTCAGGAATATGAACACATCGCCACCGGCGCGGTGCATTACCACCTGAACACAGACTATGACGAAAAGGCCTTTATGGTTGCCGTGCGCACTATGCCGCACGATTCCACCGGGGTCGCTCATATCCTTGAACACACGGCATTGTGTGGTTCTGAAAAATATCCGGTGCGCGATCCGTTCTTCATGATGACGCGCCGCTCACTGAACACCTTTATGAACGCCATGACCAGCTCAGACTGGACGGCGTATCCGTTCGCATCGCAGAACGATAAAGACTTCAACAACCTGCTCGATGTTTATCTGGATGCGGTGTTCTTTTCGCGCCTGCATGAGCTGGATTTCGCCCAGGAAGGTCACCGCATTGAATTCAGTGAAGAAGGCAATGTCGACTCACCACTGGAGTACAAAGGTGTTGTTTTCAATGAAATGAAAGGCGCCATGTCGTCTGCTGTCAGTCAGCTGTGGCAGGGCATCAGCAGCTACCTGTTCCCGACGACCACATACCACTACAACAGTGGCGGTGATCCGGCGGCAATTACCGACCTGAGCTACGAGCAGCTGCTGAGTTTTTACAAAACTCATTACCACCCAAGCAACGCTATCTTTATGACCTTCGGCGCGCTGGATATCAGTGAACTGCACAATAAACTCGAAACTCAGGCACTCAGCCGTTTCGAGCGTCAGCATAAACAGTGGCGCGTTGAGCCTGAGAAGCGCTATACCGCACCAATGGCAGTTGAACAGGCCTATGGTCTCGACAGTGAAGATCTGTCTGCTGCGACCCATCACGTTGTGGGCTGGCTGCTGGGTGAATCTACCGACCTCGACGCCCAGCTGGAAGCCCATCTGATGAGTCAGGTGCTGCTGGACAACAGTGCGTCGCCGCTGCGCCGGGCGCTGGAACAGAGCGATCTCGGCAGCTCGCCATCGCCTTTGTGTGGCCTGGAAGATTCCAACCGTGAAATGAGCTTTATGTGTGGCATCGAAGGCAGTGAGCCGGAACATGCCGCAGCGGTTGAACAGCTGATTCTGGATACCCTTGAAAGCGTCGTCCGTGACGGCGTCGATCAGGCGATGATTGATGCGTCACTGCATCAGCTGGAACTGCACCAGCGTGAAATCGGTGGTGACCATTATCCGTACGGTCTGCAGCTGATCTTTAATTCACTCCCGGCAGCAACGCATTACGGTGATCCGGCAGCCTTGCTGAATCTGGATCCGGCGCTGGAGCGTCTGCGTGAAAAGGCCGGCAGCGGCACCTTTATGCAGGACACAGTTCAGCGTCTGCTGCTGAACAACCGTCACCGCGTGCGCTACACCCTGAAGCCAGACGACGGCATCAATGAAGAAGCCAAACGTCTGGAAGAAGCCAGTCTTGAAACTATCCGCCAGAGCCTCAGCGATGACGATAAGCAACGCATCCTCGATCAGGCGGAAGCGCTGAAAGCCCGTCAGGCACAGGAAGACGATCCGGGTATGCTGCCGCAGGTAACTCTGGAAGACGTTAAACCGGATGTTGGCTACATGGCTCCTACTGTTGAGACGTCAGCAGTTAATACAGCGCAGGGCGGCGGTTCATTACCGGTCACCGAATATGTGGTGGGTACCAATGGTCTGGTCTATCAGCAGCTGATCCTGGATCTGCCAGCGCTGAATAATGAGCAGCTGAGCTGGATGCCATTTTTTACCCAATGCTGGACTGAAACCGGCGCCGGCGGCAATGACTACCTGGCGCAGCAGCAGAAGCAGACCGCACTGGTTGGCAGTCTGACCAGTTATGCCAGCGTTAAGGGCAGTGTTGCCGACGCCAACGATCTGCAGGGCTATCTGGTGATGAGTGGCAAAGCGCTGGCAGCAAAATCTGCTGATTTCAGCGCACTGATGAAAGAAACCTGGGAAGCCGCCCGGTTTGACGAGGAAAACCGTCTGCTGGATCTGCTGAAGCAGGCCAAATCCCGTCGTGAGCAGGGCATTACCGGCGGTGGTCATAGTCTGGCCATGACACTGGCGGCTGCACCGCTCAATGCGTCCGCAAACCTGGCGAATGAAATCGGCGGCCTGCCACAGATTAAGCGTATTAAAGAGCGTTTGCAGAAAGCTCAGGCAGAAGGCCCGGGCTTCCTGAGTCAGGCGCTGCAGGACATTTATAATCAACTGCAAAAAGTACCGGCCGAAGCGTTGCTGGTGCATGACGAGCAGGGCGCAGCTGAGCATCGCCGCAGCCTGACTAAGCAATGGGCACAATCCTCAGCCGCCGCGAAGGCCGCTACAGAATGGCAGATGACCGATCCGGCAACTTACTGGATGGTGGATTCGCAGGTGAACTTCTGCGCCTGGGCGTTACCGACCGTGGGTGTTGAGCACGAAGACGCTGCCGCTCTGTCTGTGCTTGCCGGTGTGTTGCGTAACGGCTCTCTGCACACAGCCATCCGTGAGCGTGGCGGTGCGTACGGCGCTGGTGCCAGCCAGGACTCTGCTAACGCCTGCTTTAAGTTCTTCTCTTACCGTGACCCACGGGTAGAGGGAACCTTTGCGGACTTCGCAGCCTCCGTGGACTGGGTGCTGAACAAAGCCTCTGGTGACGATCTGGTTGAGCAGTCTGTGCTGGGTGTTATTGGCAGCATGGACCGTCCGGGCTCTCCGGCAGGTGAAGCCAAGCAATACTTCCATCAGGACCGGAGTGGCCGCAGTCGCGAAATCCGTCAGCAGTTCCGCGAGCGCCTGCTCAGCACCAGCTGGCAGGATGTGCGCACCGTGGCCGAAAAATACCTTAAATCCTCCTCCGGCGTTAAGGCCGTTGTTGCTCCCCGTGGAACAGAAAGTATCGCTCAGCAACTTGGTCTAAATGCAAACGATTATTAATTGATAAACCGCAGGTGAAGGGTGCATAATGCACCCTTCATCGTTAATGCGCGGTTCATTTTCTCCGCAATACACTACCGACTTCCAAACCGACAGGATTCTCCCGGTCATGAAATTCCCGTTATTACTCGCAGCTCTGATGGCAGCGGCCCCCGCTTTTGCTGATGAGCTGGGCGACAGTCAGAACGCCGTTCAGCGCACGGACCGTGCAGGGCAAAAAGCCCAGAGCAAAGTGGAAATGCTCGACGATAAAGCTCAGGCAATTCAGGCGAAATATCGCCAGCTGAAAGCTGAAAAAGAGCAACTGGCACTGTACAACCGTCAGATGGAGAGCATCGTCGCCAGTCAGAACGAAGAACTGGCTTCGATGGATCGTCAGATTGCGGAAATCGAGAAGACCGAGCGTGGTGTGCTGCCGCTGATGAGCCGTATGGTGGATTCACTGGAGCAGTTTGTTGATCTTGATACGCCGTTCCTGCCACAGGAGCGTCAGGCCCGTGTTGCTCTGTTAAAAGATCTTCTTACCCGCGCCGACGTTACCGTGTCAGAAAAATTCCGCCGGGTACTGGAAGCCTATCAGGTGGAAGTAGATTACGGCCGTAATATCGAAGCCTACCGTGGCCAGGAAAATAACGTTTCCTACGATTTTCTGCGCGTAGGCCGTCTTGCTCTTTACCGCATCAGTAACGATGGCGAGCAGGCATGGTTGTGGCACAAAGGCAAAAATGACTGGGTCGCTCTGGACAGTGGTTATATGCGCGATTTACGTCAGGCATTAAAAGTAGCTCAGCAGACTGCTGCACCTGAATTGATGATTCTGCCTATGGCGACACCGGCTTCACTGAAAGAAACGTCGGGAGATGCGTCATGAAAAAGCTGATTTTAACGTCTGTAATAACGCTCGCCGCTTTATTCAATCCGCTGACATTACAGGCTGAAGGCGCTGCAAATCTGCAGGATCTGCTGAAACAGGTTGGCCAGTACGAAACTCAGGAAAGCGCAGCTGACCGTGAACGTGAAAAACGTTTTGGTGGCTCATTACGCGAACAGAAAGCACTGCTCGGTGAAATGCGTGAAGAACTGAAACGCGAACAGGAAAGAGCCGCGCGTCTGAAAAGCGCATTCGATAACAACGAACAGGCGCTGACCGATAAAGAAGAAGAGCTGCGCCTGCGGGTGGGTAATTTAGGTGAAATGTTCGGCGTGGTCCGTCAGGTCGCCACCGACCTCGATACCACATTGCAGGATAGTCTGACGTTCACTGAAAAATCCGAACGCGCAGCAGATCTGCATAAACTGGGTGAAGCCAAAGAGCTGCCAACCATCGCTGAACTGGAAAAACTCTGGTACACGCTGCAGGAAGAAATGACCATCAATGGTGATATCCGCAGCTATCAGGCCGACGTGATCTCGCAAAACGGTGAAACCGTTTCTGAGCCGGTAACCCGTCTTGGTGTATTCAACGCCATTAACGAAAAAGGCTATCTGGTTTTTGATCCTGAGCTTAAATCACTGCGTGAATTGGGTGGGCAACCTGCACAGGCCGGCTATATCGCCGACTATCTGAACAGCAACAGCGATGTTGCGCCAGTGGCCATCGATCCATCCCGTGGTGCATTACTGAATATGTCACTGGAAAGCCCTGGGCTGATGGAACGTATTCAGCAGGGTGCTCTGGTGGGTTACATCATTATCACCATCGGCGTTATTGGTTTGCTGCTGGCTGCATGGCGTCTGATCGTTCTGTTCGGCATTTCCGCAAAAGTGAAAAAACAGCAGCAGTCTGCGGATGCTCCGTCAGAAGATAATCCATTGGGCCGGGTATTAAACACCTATCGCAGCCTGCCTACACCGCTCGATGTCGATGCGCTGGAAGCGAAAATGGATGAAGCGGTATTGCGTGAATTACCGGCACTGGAACGCGGACAGACCATTGTCAAACTGTTTGCGGCCATTGCACCTCTGTTAGGTCTGCTCGGCACTGTGACCGGCATGATCGCGACCTTTCAGGCGATCACCAATTTCGGCACCGGCGATCCTAAATTAATGGCGGCGGGTATTTCTCAGGCGCTGATTACTACTGTGCTTGGTCTGATTGCTGCTATTCCATTGTTGCTGGCACACAACTGGGTCGCATCGCGCAGCAAAGCGCTGATTCATATTCTCGATGAACAGTCCGCAGGCCTGATGGCCGAAGCGCTGGAAAAACAGGCGAAGGGCAACTGATATGCAGTGGTTGCTGGACTTTATGGCTCAGGGCGGACCGGTTCTTTACTGGTTGCTCGCCCTGTGTGTCCTGCTGTGGAGTCTGATACTGGATCGCCTGTGGTTCTTTTACCGTGAGTTGCCAAAAAGCAATCAGCAGCTGGCTGACCAATGGCAGGAACGCAGTCACCCGTATAACTGGTATTCGCGCAAAATCCGCGACGCCATCCTGAGTCGGCAGAAACAGGAAGCGGAGCGTTATCTGTCTCTGATCGGCATCCTGATCGCCGTGTGTCCACTTATGGGACTGCTCGGAACCGTGACCGGCATGGTGCACGTATTCGATGTACTGGCGATCACAGGCACGGGGAATGCGCGGGCAATGGCCAATGGTATTTCCCAGGCAACGATCCCGACTATGGCAGGGCTGGTTGTGGCTCTGACCGGAATTTATTTCCGTACGCGTTTTAAGCGTCTGGCACAGCGGGGCGTACATCGCCTGGCTGAATTATTACCGACCGATTAACGGAATTATTTTATGGCACGTCGTCATACCGACAACGAAGCAGATGGCAACGATATCGATATCACTCCAATGCTGGATATCGTGTTTATCATGCTGATCTTTTTTATTGTGACCACGTCTTTCGTTAAGGAAAGCGGGGTGACTGTAAGCCGCCCGAGTGCGCAGACTGCTGAAGAGAAAAAGGGCAGTAATATTCTGGTGGCGATCCGTTCCAATGGCGAAATCTGGATCGACCGCCGGGCGATTGATGTGCGCGCAGTGCGACCAAATATCGAACGCATGAAAGCTGAAAATCCGGAAGGCGCGGTCATTATTCAGGCGGATGAATATTCGCCAACGGGTCTGCTGGTGAAAGTTATGGATCAGGTGCGCCTGGCCGGCATTACCAATATTTCAATTTCGGCAGAGGCCGCTAACTGATGTCGCGTTTGTTCTTTGCGCTGATAGCGTCCAGCGGCGTCAGCCTGGCGTTGTTCTGGGGTATGCAGCAGATGGTCTCTGGCCCGGCGGAACTGAACAGAAATCAGCGTGACACTGCGGTGATTGATTTTGTTCGTCTGAAGCAGGACAGCCAGACTCAGACCAAAGAACGCCGTAAACAGGAACCGCCGAAACCTAAGAAGCCGCAGATTCCGAAAGACAGTGTGCAGCAGCAGAATATGCAGATGCAGCAGATGCCCATCAATATGCCGGATGTCGCTCCTGACCTTTCCCTGTCCTCGCATTCCTTTTTAGGTGATGCTGTGGTTGGTATGGGCTTTGGTGATACAGACGTTATTCCGCTGGTGCGTCAGCCTGCGACTTATCCGCAACGGGCGATCCGCCAGAAAATCGAAGGATACGTGACCGCACGGCTCGGCATTACTCCGGAAGGAACAGTTGATGATGTAGAAATCATTGATGCCAATCCAAAAGGTGTATTTGAGCGCGAAGCAATCCGTGCCCTGTATCGGTATAAATTCAAACCCAAAATGCAGGATGGAAAACCAGTGGCCCAGCAGGCAACACAGACCATTGAATTTAAGCTGGGGAACTCCTGATGCGCGTGTTGTTTAACGGTTTAAGCCGAAGCCTGGCACTGACCCTGTTGCTGTTATCAGCTATGAATGCACTTGCTGCGAAATCAACCAACCTGTCACCAGCAACCTACAATACGCTGAACGAGGTTCAGACCCTGCTGGGTGAAAGTAAAAATGACGAGGCGGAAGCTGAGCTGAAGGATCTGATTGACGATCTTAAACCGGGTTTTGGCCTGGCCCTGGCCTATCAGGTTTATGGTCAGCTGGAACTGAGCCGTGATCAGCAGAATAAAGCCATTGGCTGGTTTCAGAAATCTCTGGCACTGGATGCTTTAACCGACCAGCAGACCATCAATCTTTCCACCACGGTTGCCCAGCTGCTGCTGGCACAGGAAAAATACGTCCAGGCCGTCAAGGAATTGCAGCCACGTTTTGATCTCGCGCGCAAACAGGAAAGCGCTGCCAAACAGCAGAATCCGGATGCCGCCTATATTATTCCACCGGTTACTTTTATTACCCTGGCGACTGCGCATCAGGTAAATAAGGAATACGCAGCTTCCATTCCTTTGCTGCGCGAAGCCATTAAACGCGAAAAGGAAAAGGGTAACAGCCCGAAAGAAAACTGGCTGCAGATGTTAATGTCAGCGCATTATCAGCTGAAGCAATACAAAGAGACGGCTGTTGTGCTGGATGATCTGCTGCGTATTAATCCGCAGCGTGAAGACTACTGGCAGCAGCAGGTGGGGGTATATCAGATTCTGCAACGCTTTGATAAAGCGCTGGTCTCGCTGGAGCTGGGTTACGCCGGTGGTTATGTCACCAAACCTGACAGCATTATTCTGTTAGTACAGTTGCTGATTAATCAGAATATTCCGGAGCGTGCCGGACGCATTCTGCAGAAGCATCTGAACAATGGCGATCTTGAGCTGAATGACAAAAACTGGAAGCTGCTTGCTGCCGCATGGCAACAGGGCCGCGAGCGCGATAAAGCAGCCGAAGCCATGCTCAGTGCCAGTAAATTTCTTGAAGACGGCAAACTGATTCTGCGGGCAGCGCAGCTGAAAGAACAGAACAGTGATTTTAAAGCCTGTATGACCATCGCGCTGGATGCGATTGAAAAAGGTCTGGATGACGATGATAAAGGCCGGGCTTTGTTACTGGCGGGACGTTCAGCAACTGAACTCAACGATCTGAAGGCGGCACGACGTTATTTTCAGCAGGCACTGACGCTGGCGGATTCTGCCGCTAATGCGCGCTCCTGGCTGGAATACATCAACGCACTGGAAGAATATCCGCAAAGCTGATTAAGGTTTTATGTACTGACGTGCGCAGAAATAAAAAAGGCGATCATCTGATCGCCTTTTTTACGCCTGTCTGACCCGTCCTGAAATAAGTTGACACCTTGGAGACTTATTTATGGGATCGGCTATCCAATCAGGTAAAAAGCGCACTCAGCGTGACTATTCACTCGCCTTTAAATTATCGGTTGTAGATCAGGTAGAAAAAGGCGAAATGACCTACAAACAAGCTCAGGCTTATTACGGTATACAAGGACGTAGCACCGTTCTCGTCTGGCTCCGCAAACATGGTACGCTCAACTGGAACTCA
>MDSZ01162008.1_pt1 | contig 25503 bp, 7 predicted proteins | sample 811201 | NCBI WGS metagenome assembly MDSZ01 (sample SAMN05326647, study PRJNA326480) | marine metagenome | isolation source: seawater | place: Indian Ocean: North | collected 2010
ACAAAAAGCTATAGGTGAAGATGAAGATGTACAAATAGCAGGAACAAGAAGATGTACTATTGATGGAGATTATAATCTACAAGTAGGTACTGACGGACACATTGCTATCAATGCTAACTTTCATAGCAAAGTTGTAGGCGATTATAGACAAACAGTCAACGGAGCGTTTAATCTTAATACACTTGGAGATAACAAACTTTCTAGCTACTCCAGCACACAAATTAGTAGCCGTGTAAACAATAAATTGGATGCTCTTACTGGAGATACAGAAATTTTATCCGCTGGCAATCACAAAGAAACAGCAACACAAATACACATGAATAGTGCAAGTCAGCCGGCCACGACTGCTGACAAAGCAGACGTCATAGGTGATACATTTACAAGACCAGTCACTGGTAACTCATTGGACGATAATGACGAGGTACGTGATAAGGATTTTGTGGTAATAGACGGACTTAGAGTAACAGCAGATGCAACAAGAGCATCAGAAGCTGAAGAAGCCTTGACTCCAAGAAGAGTGCCGTTACACGAACCTTGGAATCAACATGAAAGTTTCAATCCAACAGCATATACACCAGCTGAAATGGACAGCATAAAACAAACATCTCCTTCTTTAAGACAGTCGGCGCCTACATTAGAAAAATTAGAAGACATGCCTGAACGTAACAGCACATCGGGAGTGTTTAGAGCAGGTGATTCAGATCCTGAAAAAGTTGAAATTGATAAAGTGTTCAAAACAAACGATGACGGTATTGTTGGTGACCAACCTAATGATCCTATATCACCTTTAGAGTCTGAAAGATTTTTCCTAAGCGAATTAATTAAAGCACTAGGACTAGATCCTGTGAAAGCATTACAAAGCGGAGCAACTCCTGATGGAGCAGGAGAAGCATTAGCTATGGCGTGTGCCCAAATAAAAGCAGAGAGTAATTTTGTTCCTAAAAGCGAGAACATGAATTATAGTGCGGCAGGATTGAGAGCTACATTTAAAATGTTTAGTAAACCAGGAGGCGTTGCTTTATCAGAACAACTTCATCGTAAGCCTGTAGAAATAGCAAGTGTTGTGTACGGAAGTAGAATGGGCAATGGCGGACCTGAAACCGGCGATGGCTGGAGATACAGAGGAAGAGGATTAATACAATTAACAGGTACAGACAATTACAAACTTTATGGCGGATTCGCCGGAGTGGACATATATAATAATCCAGAATTAGCAAATGATCCAAAGAATGCTTGTAAGTTAGCAGTGGCATATTTGACAAAAGGTCCAAAGGCAGGATTCATAAATTGGAAAACAACAAATTTTAGTTCATTAGGTTCGCAATTCAAAAACGCTATAGGATATGCTGATCTAGATGGAAGTAAAACTACAAAGAGGATAAGTTCTGGTAAAGGGTATTGGCAAAGAATTAAAAATGGTGACCTTACACCGTTGGCAGATGTTACATCACCGAAACCAGTAGATATTGGAAAGGGCGTCATACAGGTACGATAATGCCATTAATAGCAAGAACAAAAGGATCAGGAGATATAGTTGACACAGTACATGCTATTTGTGTTGCTCCTGGAGACATATTAACAGAAACAGGTAGTGGTGATGTATTTGTAGTAGGGCATGGTATACATAGAAAAACTGATCTTAACGAACCACATACACATTGCCCACCAGTTTATTCTACTGACATAGTAACGCATAGTCCTGATGTATTTGCTAATGATTTAGAGGTAGCAAGGATAGGAGACACTTATAGCTGTGATGCTAAAGTAAAAAGCACAACACAAACTACGGTATTCGCTAACGAATAAATATTATTATGGCAGACTTATATAAAGAAATAAAAATTAAAACAGCTAAAGCTCCAAAGCCTCCCGTTAGACAAAAGGCTTACAGAGGATTCAGCACAATAAATCCGGAAAACGCAAGTTTTCAGCTGTATGATCTTGCCTTAATAAAGCAAGATATCATTAATCATTTCAATATAAGACAAGGTGAAAAACTGTCAAATCCTACATTTGGTTGTATTATTTGGGACGCTTTATACGAACCCCTAACGCAAGATCTTAAAGATGCTATTACAAGAAACGTTACAACTATAGTCAATTATGATCCAAGAGTCAGAGCTGAAGAAGTTACTGTAAATGAATATGAAAGTGGTCTTCAAGTAGAATGTTTACTCACATATCTTCAGTATAACATAAGTGAAAACTTACGGATGATGTTTGACAAAGATAATGGAATTTTGTAACAGAATTAAGTATTCGGTTTATTCTTTGTAATAAATACATTTATAAGATTTAAGGAAAGCACATGTCGTCTACAGATAGACAAAATAGACTATTACTTGCTGAAGACTGGACTAAAATTTATCAAAGTTTTCGCAACGCAGAATTCAAAAGTTATGACTTTGACTCTCTAAGAAGAGTCATGATTACATATCTAAGGAATAATTATCCTGAAGATTTCAATGATTACATAGAAACTTCAGAATTTTTAGCCCTAATAGATATTATTGCTTTTCTTGGACAAAACATTTCTTACAGAGTTGATCTTAACGCAAGAGAGAACTTTTTAGAATTAGCAGAACGTAGAGAATCTGTTCTCAGATTAGCAAGACTTTTATCATACAATCCTAGAAGAAACAGAGCCGCAAATGGATTGCTAAAATTTGAAACTGTAGCTACAACAGAAAGCATTGTTGATAGTAACGGAACTAACCTAGCTGACCAAACTATAATATGGAATGATCCATCAAACGCTAATTGGGCTGAACAATTCAGAAGAGTGTTAAACGCTTCTTTGCCAAACAATAACACAATAGGCAAGCCGAGAATTTCTGAAACTATAAACGGAGTACTTACACAAGGATATAAATTTAATCAGTCAAGTGGCGAAGTACCTGTATTTTCTTTTTCAAAAACAGTTAATGGTGTGCCTGCGGCATTTGAAGTTGTATCTACTACAATTGACAGAATTTCAAAAACATTAATAGAAGAAGCACCTTTACCTGGAAACGCATTACAATTTATGTATAGAGAAGACGGTAGAGGTAATGGCAGTTCTAACACAGGATATTTTGCTCATTTCAGACAAGGAGTTTTGAACAATAGTACCTTTGCTGTTGATAATGTTGTTGCTAATCAAAGAATTACAATTGAAGCAGATAACATTAATGATACAGATGTTTGGTTATATCATTTAAACAATGCTGGTATTGTAGATAAAATTTGGACTAAAGTAGATTCTGTAGAAGGCAACAACGCAATTTACAATAGTGTGAATAAATCGATTAGAGATTTTTATGTGGTCCAAACAAGAGATAATGATAACATCAGTATGATTTTTGCTGACGGTACTTTTGGTAATGTACCTAGTGGAAACTTCCAAGCATTTTATAGAACAAGTGCCAATAGGACGATGCGTATTAAGCCAGACGAAATCACTGATGTACAAATTTCAATTGACTATCTTAGCAAGTCTGGAAAGACTGAAACTTTAACAGTAGGATTAGAACTTAAAAGTCCAGTTACAAACGCAACTATAAGTGAAACAAGCACTAGCATTAGAGCAAACGCTCCACAAACATTCTATACACAAAATAGAATGATCACAGGAGAAGATTATAATGTATATCCTGCGGCCACTAATCAAGAAATTGTAAAAGTAAAATCTACAAACAGAGTGTCAAGTGGCATAAGCAGATACTTTGATCTTAAAGATGTAACAGGAAAATATTCAAGCACAAACTTATACGCAAGTGACGGAGTAATTTATAAAGAATCTTTTGAGGAAAAACAAACATTTACTTTTGCTAATCAAACAGATATTGAAGGTACAATAGAAAATACAGTACTTCCTACTATACAAAGCAGAGCAACTACTAATTTTTACTTAGGTAATTTTGCGAAAATTATTGTTAGTGATTTGAATGCTACTTGGAAGCAGTCAACAAAAACTACAAACAGTTCAACTGGACTATTAGAAAATATTAATCTTGTGCCGTTCCAAGTTGGTACATTTACTACAGGATTTTTAAGATATGTAGAACCAGGGGCATTGCTGAAATTCACTCCGCCTCCAGGATTCTTTTTCATAGGAAAAGGCGAACTTACAAGTGACGCAAACAAAAAAGGTGCTCAGTCTTACAAATGGGTAAAAGTTATAAGCGTAAGTGGTTCGGGAACAACTGAAGATACTACTACAGGTGACGGGCCAATCGTACTTAATGATGTGTTACCAGCTAGTAGCGTTATACAAGAAGTAAAACCTAAGCTAGTAAAGGATATTACATCAGACGTAAGATCACAAATAATCGACCAAGTATTTGCTTACAAACAATTTGGTTTACGATACGATCAAGTTAACAGAATTTGGCGTGTAATCATTAATGAGAATCTTAATACAAACGATGTATTCAGTAATGGTAAAACAGGCGATGTGACTGGTAATCAATTAGACTCAAGTTGGTTCTTATTATTTCAAACTGACGGTGAGAAATATACAATTACTAATAGAGGATTAAGATATGTTTTTGAAAGTGATACAGAATTAAGTTTTTACTACGACGGAAAAAATAAAATTTATGATTCGTCAACAGGACAACTTGTAAAAGACAAAATATCAGTTTTGAATTTTAACACAATTCCTGATTCACTTAATAACTTTGCTACAGACATTAATTGGGAAATAGTAGGCGAGTATAAAAATCAAGACGGATATGTGAATAGTAAAAAAGTTCAAGTAGGATTTTTTGATGTTAATGATGATGGCTCAATCGATGATCCAGATATTTTTGATGTAATTGTTGCGCCTTTGACAAATCCAGAAACAAAATACATATTCCTACAAAAAATAAGTTCTGATCAAGGATTTTTCAAATACAATTATTATGCGGGAGGTAGTGATATTAATGTAGTTGCTACAGAAACAGCTATTGGTGCTTATTCTCAATATAGTGACGGTAAAGTATTTTATATACTAGACCAAAAGAATTTTAAGGTATTGAATAATAATGCTTTATCACTTACAAGTGATTATCAAGCCTATATAGGTAGAGACAATCTAAAATTTCATTATGTTCATAGTGCTAATGAAAGTAACAGGATAGATCCAAGTGCTTCTAATATTATTGATGTATACTTATTGACAAAATCATATGATGCTAATTTTAGATCATTTTTGGCAGGTAATTTATCAACAATGCCTTTGCCACCAAGCAGTGACGAATTATCACAACAGTATGGACGCGAAATAGGAAAAGTAAAAGCTATAAGTGATGAAATAATTTATCATCCAGTAAAATACAAAGTACTGTTCGGATCAAAATCAAACGACAATCTACAAGCTACATTCAAAGTAGTTAAAAATCCAGAAGCAGTTGTAAATGATAACGATGTTAAGGTTAGAATTATATCTGCTATAAACAGATACTTCTCTTTACAAAATTGGGACTTTGGAGAAACGTTTCATTTCTCTGAATTAGCAACTTATGTGATGAATGAAGTAGCGCCTAGCATAGTAAACTTTATTATTGTACCAAAATTAGGTACGTTGACATTCGGAAGTTTAATGGAAATAAAAAGTGAAAATGATGAAATTTTTGTAAGTGATGCTACTGTTCAAGATGTTGAAATAATAGATTCTATTACAGCTTCTAGGATACAATCATCAGGAAATGTAGTTTCGGCAACCAATACAATTAACGCAGGTATTCAAAGCCAAGCATTATCGAGCACCACTACTACAAGCACATCAACTGGTACTACAACAACAACCTCTAGCACAAGCACATCTAGCTCATCTAGCTCAACAGGCTCATCAGGCTCAAGCGGGTCAGGATCAGGAGGATCAGGATCAGGAGGAGGTTCTAGCGGCGGTGGAGGCTACGGTTACTAATGGCACAAGATGAAAGAGGAATCCCTGTAAACGATTCAGATAAAGCAAGAAGAAGGTCGGCAGATCTTCTGCCTCGTTATTATAGGACCGTTGCTAACAAAAAGTTTTTATCTAGCACACTTGACCAATTAGTCCAACCAGGTAGTGTTGAAAAAGTAGATGGATTTGTTGGAAGGAAAAATGCTAAAGCATTCAAAGCATCTGATAATTATGTATCAGAAATAAGTCTAGATAGAGATGAATACCAATTAGAACCAGTAGCAGTAATAAATGATAATGTTGGCAACAATATATTTTATCGTGATTACAGAGACCTTTACAATAGTTTAAAAATTAGAGGTGTAGATACAAGTAATCACAATAACTTGTTTACACAAGAATATTATTCTTGGAATCCTAACATAAACTGGGATAAATTTACAAACTTTAGGGAATATTATTGGCTACCATCTGGCCCAGATGCTATTCCTGTATACGGATCTTTTAGAGAAGTACAAAGCACTTACAGAGTCACGAAGCAAGACAATGCTGATAACGATGCTTATGTATTCAATCAAGAAAATCCCACAGGCAATCCAACTCTAACTCTTTATAAAGGCCAAACTTATAGATTTGAAGTAGATGCTGTAGACATGCCATTTTCTATAAGAACCTCATTAGATTTAACAAACGATTCTAATCTTTATTCTAAAGGAATCACTGGACAAAAAGTAGAACAAGGTGTATTAGAATTTGAAGTTGACTTGGAAGCACCTGATGTATTGTATTATGTAAATGAAAATGATATAGAAGGTTCAGGGCTTATTATAATTAGAGATATTATTGACAATACATTTTTGGATGTCGATGGTGATATTGTTGGCAAGAAAAATTATACCATGTCAAACGGATATGCGTTGTCCAATGGTATGAAACTTAAATTTTACGGTAATCTTTCTCCATCAAAGTATGCCGAAGGAACTTGGTTTGTTGAAGGTGTAGGTAGTAACATTAGTTTGATACCAGAAAGTGATTTAGAAATCACAGCAGGTTATTTACAAGACCAAGATATAGAATTTGACGAAGGAGGATTTGACGATTTTCCATTTGATGATGCTGTATCTTATGCGAACAAGAAAGATTATATAGTAGTTAGTAGAGGTTCAAAAGACAGAAATCAATGGTCCAGATACAATAAATGGACACATAAAAATGTTATACAAACCACAGCAACGATTAATGACGTAGCTGTTAATTTAGATCAAAATTATAGAGCTACAAGACCGATTATTGAATTTGATGCTGGATTGAAACTTTATGATTTTGGAACATTTGCTAAAAAAAGTGTTGATGTAATTGATACAAAAACAAAAGATGTATTTTCTAATATTGAAGGAAGCTCAGGATATTTTGTAGACGGCACAGAACTTGTACAAGGTATGCGTGTCCTTTTCACAGCTGATCCAGATAGTTTTGTAAACGGAAAAATTTACGAAGTAAAGTTTATTAGTCAAAATAGTAACAATCAAATTACCTTAATTGAAACGACAGATACTACACCACTGACAAATGAAACTGTTCTTATTAAATCAGGAACTGAAAATAAAGGTAAGATGTATTATTACAACGGTACAACTTGGAAATTAGGACAGAACAAAACTGATATCAATCAAGCTCCGTTATTTGATTTATATAACGATAATGGCGTAGCACTTTCAACATTAGAAGGAAGCACATTTAAAGGAAACAAAGTATTTTCCTACAAACAAGGAACTGGTACCAATGATACTGAATTAGGATTTCCGCTGTCTTATAGAACGATAGAAAACAGTGGTGATATAACATTTGATTTCAATTTATTGTTAGACACATATCAGTATGATCAGTTAGCTGATGTTATTGTAGCAAGTACTGATACCGGTATCTTAAGAAAGTATACATCAATAGATACCTTTTCAAATGTTACCGGTTGGATAAAAGCAAAAACAAAATCTTCTCAACCTGTAGTAAAACAATATGTTACTGGTGTAAGAAATAATAATTTTATAATTGATTTTTTTGACAACAGTGGCGACCTTAATGACTTAAAAATAAAAGTTTATGTAAACAATGTAAGACAGAAAGAAAATATAGACTATGTAATTGATAGAATTAACAAGTATGCTTATGTTAATTTTATTGAAAATTTAGAAGATGATAAAAAAGTAGTTATAGAGGCTACATCTTCTGCTACTAAAAATAGACGTAACCATTATAAATTTCCTATAAACTTTGAAAAAAATCCTATGAATGAAAACGTAACCACGTTTACGTTAGGTGAAGTGATTGACCATGTTGACAGCATAGTTGACAATGTTGATGAATTTTCTGGAGTATATCCAGGGGTAGGAAATTTAAGAGACTTAGGTCCTGTGTCGGAATATGGCTTACGCTTTGTACAACATTCTGGACCTATAAATCTTGCTCTGTTTAATCTAGCATCTAAAGAATTTGATATGAACAAAGCACTTGACACAGCAGGTCAAGAGTATATTAAATTTAAGAGAGAATTTTTAAGGGTAGCAAATGAATTAGGTTTTGATGGCGAAACTAAGCAACATACTGATGCTATTTTAAAAAATGTATTTGAAACTAATACAGACCAAGATGCTTATTATTTTAGTGACATGGTGCCTTTTGGCGGAGACACCATGCAAGAATTTATAATTGAGGATTCTTCACAAACAGTTTTTCCGACAGTAAGAGCTGTCGACTTTACAAAGTTAAACGAAAAAGCTATATTGGTTTATTTAGACGGCGAACAATTAATCAAAGATCAAGATTACACAATTGATCCTGATGCTTTTATAGAACTTAAAATACCCGTTACAGCTGACCAAGTTTTAAGAGTGTATGAGTTTGACACTACAGATGGTTGTTGGATACCTCCAACTCCTACTAAATTAGGTTTGTATCCTAAATATAAACCTGAGATAAGTTTAGACACAACATACATACACACTATCCCAGAATCAACAGGCCCCTATAAGGTTTATGGTAGAGATGAAACTACAACCAAATCATATAAAGGTAAAGTAGGTTGGTTTTATCCGTTGTTTACAGATGAAGTGTCAGCACAAGCATATGATAAAGCAAACGGTGGCACAGGTTTAGCACATACACATATCTTTGCTGGAGACAACAGAATTTTCTTTATGCCCACAAGTAGTATGAATCATGCTACAAATGATGAAAGAGATTTGCCAGAATGGCCTGGATCACAACCAGTGCTTCAAGGACATGACGGATCAATTTGGAGATGTTTTGGAGATTATAGAGATAGGGTTTTACTTGATTTAGAAAAAAGAATATACAATAATATAAAAATTAATTATGATGAAAACATCATTGATATAAAAGATTTTGTAGATTCTAAATCTAATCAAACAGCATATAAAAGATACACTACTGCTGACATAATGATTTCTGATTTTAACAGATGGTTAGAGACAGTAGGTAATCCAGATTATACTACAAATTCTTATTACATACAAAACAATAATTTTAGTATAAATTATTCTCGTCATGGAGATCCTGACAACAATCCGTTACCTGGATCTTGGAGAGCCATTTACAAAGATTACTACAACACAGATAGACCTCATACACATCCTTGGGAATGTTTAGGTTTAAAAGAAAAGCCAAGTTGGTTTGACACAACTTATGGAATGGCTCCATACACTAGTAATAATCTAGTTCTTTGGCAAGATCTTTCAAAAGGTGTAGTGCGAGAACCTAATAAAAAAATAACTTATAGAAATAAATTTAAAATTAAAGATCTTTTAAAATACATTCCAGTAGACAGTGGTGGTAATTTGTTAGATCCTGTGTCAACAGGATACGCAAGAGGAGGAGTAGCATCTAATTATACTGATGACTTTGTATTTGGTGATGAAGCACCAGTTGAAACAGCTTGGCGTAGAAGTTCACACTATCCGTTCTCATTAATGCGTACTTGGATGTTAAGCCAACCGGCACAATTTTTTGGACTAGCTTTTGATAGAAGTAGAATTGCTAGAAACTTAGCAGGACAATTAGTTTATACTGATACTTCCAAAAGAATAAATTTAGCTGAATTAAAATATCCTAATATACCAAATGACGCAACCAGAACTTTCACAGCTGGTTTAGTAAACTATATCCAAGCCTACATAAAAGGTAATGAAGAAGTTACATTTAAAACATATAAACAAAGACTATCGTCTGTAGAAAATAAATTAGGACACAAAATAGGCGGCTTCACACAAAAATCTAAGTTTAGATTAATCTTAGATAGTAGAAATCCTAAAAATGAAGGTAACGTATTTGTACCAGAAGAAAATTATAACATTACACTTACAAAAAGTATTCCTTCAGCTGTGTATTCTTACAGTGGAATGATAATTGAAAAAAGTGCCAGTGGATTTTCTGTAAAAGGATATGACAAAGATAAACCATACTTTACAATATATCCTGTTATGCGGAAACAAACTGACAAATTAGTAAATGTTGGAGGAATAAGTGAAGACTTTGTTACTTTTGATTCTGGTAGCACATACGAAATAGGTCAAATTGTAGAAAGCAGTGGATCTTTCTTCAGAGTTAAAACAGGACACACCGCAGGCGGAGCAATTAATCTAGACTACTTTACAAGGTTAGAAGGATTGCCATCAACCGGTGGAGCCGATGCTTTCTTTTCAAAGACATTTGATAATAAAACAAGTAAGGTTAATTATGGAATAGTTTATAGAACAGTTCAAGAAGTAGTTGACTTAATGTTAGGTTACGAACATTACTTAAAACAAGTAGGATTCAAATTTGATACCTTCAATAAAGACTTAGAAGAAATAGAAAATTGGACATTGAGTGCGAAAGAATTTATGTTTTGGACAACCCAAGCATGGGAAAACGGAGCGGTATTAACACTAAGTCCGTCTGCTAGACAAATATACTTTGAAAGACAATATACAGTCGTCGATGATATCTATGATAATTTTTATGATTATAGTTTACTACAGGCAGACGGCAAAAGACTACTAGCAGATTTTGCTACAACAGAAAGAGATAATACAAACGCATTTGGCATTTATGTAAAAAACACAGATCAAGGAATATATCATTTAAAGATTCCTACTGTTCAAACAGAACATGCTGTGGTAATAGACAATAGCACAGTCTTTAACGATGTAATTTATAATCGTCCGCAGGGATATAGGCAAGAAAGAATAAAAGTTAAAGGATATAGATCAGATAATTGGAACGGATCATTGAATGTTCCAGGATTTATTTTCGATGACGCATTTATTAATGAATGGACACCTTGGCAAGATTACTCTATAGGAGATATTGTTCAATACAAGCAATACTACTATGTTGCTAAAGGAAACATTTCAGGTACGGCAGAATTCTTGGACACAGGTTTTCAAATACTTGACAGTAAGCCAGAGCAACAATTAATACCTAATCTGGATTACAAAGCAAGACAGTTTGCTGATTTTTATGATTTAGATAGTGACAATTTTGATACAGAACAACAGCGTTTGGCACAGCATTTGATAGGATATCAAAAAAGGAAATATCTAGAAAATATTATCCCTGATGATGTTAGTCAGTATAAATTTTTCCAAGGAATGATTCAAGACAAAGGTACAAAAAATGTCCTTACTAAACTTTTTGACAAGTTAGGAAGTGCCAACAAAGATAGTATTGAGTTTTATGAAGAATGGGCTGTTAGAGTTGGCAGGTACGGCGCATCTACAGGCGAAGAACAGTTTGAATTGTTATTTGATGAATCAAAGTTTAGGTTAGAACCACAACCTGTAGAATTAGTAAATGAAGTTGATCCTCAGGATACAACACTTGTATACAGACTGGATAGAAATGGAGTTGGTAGAAAACCTAAAAATTATGATCATAAACCGTTTCCTGTAAAATATTTCAATGATGAAAACATGTATGTCAAATCCGCAGGTTTTGTAAATCCTTTAGATGTTTCGTTACAACTTGTTAATTACAATGACCTTTTGAATCAGACTATAGGAGGATTACAAGGCGGACAGTATGTTTGGACAGCAACAGATAAATCACAAAAATCTTGGGCAGTATACAAATATCTTCCTACTCCATTTAAGATCTCAAGCACAAGCGATTCACAAAATAATGAATTTACAATTACACTTGATAAAGCACCTGATTTTATTATCGGAGATATAATCGGAGTAAATGATATTGACGATGAGACTGATGGATATTACAAAGTTAAAAGTATTAGTCTAAATGTTGTTACATTAGAACTAGCAGACGGAGTTGATATATCTGCCACAGAAACTGCTGAAGGATATTGTACAAAGTTTAAAAATGTTAGACTGAAAAGACTAGCTGATAGTAATGAAAACATCAAAGGTGAAGGACCAAGAACATTTTCAATTGGATCAGAAAATTTATCTACAGATAGAATTTGGGTTGACGATGACGACACAGGCAAATGGCTTGTATTAGATTACAAACAGGTTTATGAACTCAAGCCTAATATTACAAATACAACAGCAGGATTATTAGATAGCACAGAAAAAGATTTCGGATCAAGTATTAGTGTTACAAATGATAACAATGTAATAGCAATTACCGCTCCAAAGGATTTGAACGGAACTGTATACATTTATAACAGGCCAAGTGATAATGTTGAACCTAAGTTGCTACAACAAATTGACGAGGATGCTTTTTACTTTGATCAAAATGGAGGCTTTGGTACAAGCGCCGCATTAAGTCCGGATGGTAAATGGTTAGTTGTAGGATCACCCGAAGCTTCTAATGCTAAAAGTTTGCTTAAAGGAGACTATAGTATTAAAGATGCTTATGTCAAGGGCGATGTTGTTTTATACAATGAACAATTATGGCAGGCAGATACAAACATAGAAGCACAAGATGTTCAAACATGTTCCAGTCATGCCTCAAACGCCCAAGCGGCAGAAAATGATTATGATGCCGAGTCTCAAGGATATCCTGTCATTCCTTATATGATGCGTGGAAATTACAGCATGCCAAATGATAGCACAGATCATATATTGATACGTGCTGAAACACAACAATGGGAAGCTTCTAAGCCTGGCGATATTTTAACACTAAAATGGAATAGATATAAAACTGGAGCATTAGGAGGACAGTTTCCTTTTAATAATGACCCGATTCTGAATGAAGCATTCCTAAATGGAAATCATATTATTACAAACAAAGTAAAAATGGTGATCGAAGTTATAAGTGCTTTGGATGTGCCAGATCCTGGAGACGAAATTACAACGGAAACAGCAAGAGCAACTGTTGCTTATCGTTACATTGATAGTGATAATAAAATGATTCTTTATCTAAACAATGTTAACGGTGAATTACAAACATCAGGAACTGTTCAGAGAAACAATGTAAGGGTAGGATCGTATACAACTGTAAACCATATTGCTGACGACTATCACGGAGGATGGTGGCAAATAAACGTAGGATCAACATTTAACACAAGTAACTTAGAAGAAACAAATCCTAACTTAGTGATACAAGATTTTAATTTAGCTGAAGTTGGTGCTCCAACAACACCTAGTCCTTTTACAAATATACTTGATATAGTTGTAGACCAGCAAGTTACTGAACCAAGCAGAAATTCATACTATGGTATATTAAGTCATTTTAATGGAGCAACATCTTCAAATGTTATTGATTCTAAATGGTTTGTAAGGACAGAATTATCACACGGTTCAACATATCAAGTTGGTGATAAATTTAGATTCTGGGCAAATACACTATATGATACAAGCGGGGTAAGACAAGATCCAGAACCAGTTCTAAATTTAAGTTACGATTACCTAAACAGTACAGAACATACAATAGCAGATATCTGGAATGGCTTTTGTATAGTGAGATTAACAAACTTTGATCTCAACGGTGATCCGTTCCTTCCGAACATTGGAGATACTGTTACATGTTCCGCAACTCAAAGCACAGCAGAAGTAGCGTATATACAAAGAGAATTTGCTACTGTAAGAATGTATCTTAAAAACAGAAATGGAACATTCAGTAAAGGGGTTGACTTTGGCGAATCGTCTAATATGACTTTTATTGAAAACGATAGTACTGTGAGAACAATAGGACCTATTAGCAGTTCACACTTAGAAAATACACAAGCAGGCGTAATGCTTGTAGTAGACAAAGGTGAAAATATTCCTGTAGGTACAGCTATCTTCTTACAGGATAGAGAGTATTGGATTTATAACACTAGAACAATTGAAGGAGTCACAGACGAAGCAAATCCTCCAGGACCTTTAAATTTAAATTGGAATAGAGTTTACAACATTCCTTTATCAACATCGGGATATAGTTCCGGTAAGGACAAAGAAGGTGTGTTTGCTATCTATGAAAGAAAAGAATTAACTTTTGCCTTAAAAGGATATTATACAGTTCCTAATGCTGATACAGAAAGAAGATTAGGAAATAAAATTAAATTTACACAGTTAGGACCAGATACATACAAATTATTTGTACATGCGGCTGGCAACAAAACAGAGTTGAATGAGGGAAGAATTTATATATTTGATAAGACACCAACTGATGATTTTGTTTTATCTAACGACAACAATTATAGAGGATTCTATAATACTGCGTCAACATATTTTGAAAACGATTTAGTAAGAGTAGGTGAAACAATCTACAGAGCCAAGTCAAACACAGTTCCTGGCATGTTTAATGTTGCTCTTTATGATACAGTAGACAGTGGTGTTGATTTGTTAGGATATGTTCCTAACGACACGAACTTTAGTATTACAGAAAGCACATTAGAACAACAGTTTCTTGAAGAGTTTGGAAGAGAATTTGATGTAAGTTCAGATGCTAATGTTTTAATATCAACTGCTAGATATCTAAATGCTGAAGATAGCAGTATTCCTAACAGACGAGTTGTTGTTTATAGAAAAAATGATAATCATTATGAATATCATCAATTATTAGAAACCGATGATATCACTGAAAATTGGGCAGAGTCTATTGCTATATCAGAGGATGGTAAAAAGATTGCCATAGGTGCTCCTGATAATAGTGTTGATACAATCAGAGGCGGTTGTGTTTATATCTATATACAAAACAGTGATGGCAAGTTTGTTAAAAATCAAACTATAAGGTCAATTGATCTTGCTCCTAATACTAGATTTGGTAGCAAACTTGACTTTGACGGTAATACTCTTGCTATAAGTTCTAAAGGAGGAGACCTAGAACGTGTTACAACAATAGACAAAAGTCAAACAATTTTTGATAATGGCAATACAGAGTTCAAAGTAATTGATAATGACAGTGGACTTGTAAGTGTATACGAAACTGTGAATGATACATTATTATATAGTCAGGACTTTGGATACAATAAAGATACTCAAGACTTTGGTAGTATTATGCTGGTTAAGAAAAATCATGTGTATCTTGGGCTACCAAAACAGCAGGTATCTACTAACAACATTTTAGATAAAGGACTGATTGCTGAGTATAGAAAAAATCCTAATGCTACATCATGGACAGTAACAAGACAACCTGTACTGCCTATGGATACATCTAAATTTAAAAGCGTATATCTATACGACAAAACTACAAATGGATTAGTATCATATCTTGACTACATAGATCCTTTACAGGGTAAAATAGCTGGAAACGCAGAACAAGAAATTAATTTTAAAACAAGTTATGATCCTGCCAAGTATTCAATTAGCACAGACGCTTCGGCTACACTAGATACAATGGATTTCAATTCAACAGATTGGGTAGGAAAAGTTTGGTGGGATATAGGAAGTGCTAAATTTATAAATCATCACCAAGGTGATATATTAGAATCAACAGCAAACTTTAATACATTGTTTCCTGGTACAACGGCTGATGTTTATGAATGGGTAGAAAGCACACTTTTACCAAGCGAATGGGACGCACAAACAGGAACTGAAGAAGCATTAACACAAGGCATAAGTGGTACTTCTAAATATGGAGATTCTGCTTATTCTGTGAGAAGATCTTATGACGAGGCATCACAAACATTTACAACAGCATATTATTATTGGGTGAAAAATAAAGCAACACTTCCTAGTGATGTTACTAGGTTTACAACAGCTTTTGATGTGGCAAAACTTATTACTGATCCTGCGGCACAAAATAGAAGATTTGTGGCTCCATTAGGAAACAATAGATTTTCTTTATATAATTGTGAAAATCTTATTAGAGACAAAGATGTTGGCATAGCATTCAATTGGTGGACAATAGAAAATCAAGAACAAAATACACATAACGAATTTCAAATTATATCAGATGGACTTGAAACAAGCATTCCTAATGATACAATCAAACAAAAATGGATTGACAGTTTAGTTGGATTTGATATTAACGATAGGCCTGTACCTGATATTGATTTACCGGTTAGAGAACGTTACGGTAATTTAAACGAACCAAGACAAAGTTGGTTTGTAAACAGGACAGAAGCTAGAAAACAATTTATCGAAAGAGTCAACAAAGTACTTAAATCAGAACTCATAGTAGATGAAAAAAATCTTACACCGTTGACACAGGTAGATCCGCAACCTTCAAGCATTACAGGATTATATGATACTACATCAGATACTTTTGCTGAAATACAATTTGTATCAATAGCAAATGTTAAACAAGCATCTTTAACGCTTGAGGTAGAAAATGGATCTATTGTAAATGTATTGATTACTGATCCTGGAGCAGGTTATATTACACCACCAACATACACTATCAAAGATACCACAGGAAGTGGTGCTGAGTTACAACTTGTGTTAGATTCAGCAGGAAGTGTTACCTCTGTAAATATTTTAAATGCTGGAGTCAACTATATTGCGCCTACAATAGAAGTTAGAAAGTTCAGCGTACTTGTTAAAACAGACGAAACAGTTGGAGGTAAATGGGCTGTATTTGCTTGGGACGGAACAGAATGGTTACGTACACTTACTCAGGCATATGACGTAAATGCTTATTGGCAATACATAGATTGGTACTTAACAGGATACAGTCAATTTACTTCCATCAATTATACAATTGATGCTAGTTACCAACTCTACGGATTAGGAGATAGTATAGGCGATGTAGTAAAAATTAACAACGTAGGAACTGGTGGATGGTTATTATTACAAAAAGAAGATGAGCAAGATACTGAAGATTATACAATAAACTACAGGACTATTGGCAGACAGAACGGTACTATTGAATTTAAAAATAGTCTTTATGATGTAAGCAACGAAAATATAGCTTATGACGGAAGTGGTTTCGATAAGATCTTTTATGATACAGAGCCTGTTGCTGAAATGCGTTTGATAATAGATGTTATTGAGAATCAAATATTTGTTGAAGACTTAGCTAGATACTGGAATGAATTATTTTTTGCTTCATTAAGATATGTATTTACTGAGCAACCTAGTGTTGATTGGGCATTCAAAACCAGCTTTATTAAAGCAAAACATAACGTAGGAGAACTTGATCAAAGACTTACATTTAAGAATGATAGTTTACCTAGTTACGAACAGTACGTTAACGAAGTTAAACCTTATAGAACTAAGGTAAGAGAATATTTAAGTGCTTATGAAAAAGTAGATCCTAGTTCTACAGTAATTACAGATTTTGATTTGCCTCCTGTATATAATGTATTAGAAGGAAAAATTACTCCACAATCAGTTCAAGTAATTAATGATGAAATTGTTTCAGGATTTTCTGAGATAACAAAATATCCAGGTAAACACTGGGCTGATAATATTGGATTTGAATTATCTAGTTTAAGTATTGCTGACGCAGGATCAGGCTACTTAGATGCTCCAGTAATTAAAATTTCAGGTGGTGGAGGAAGTGGAGCAGAAGCTGTAGCCTTCATAGGAACAAACGGAAGACTCACTGCTGTAAAAGTAACTAAAAAAGGCTCAGGATATCTTTCTCAACCTACAATTACTTTAGAAGGTAGTTTAGAAGACGGTGGCACTCCAGCTAGATTAAGTCCGGTACTTGGTGGAGGCAAAGCTAGAACAGTTCATTTAAGATGTAAGTTTGATAGAGTTACAGGAACTTATTTGTTTAGTCAACTTTCGGCAAGTGAAAGTTTTACAACGTCACTTAATCAACAAATATTTAATTTGAAATGGCCAATGCAGTTAAAAAACACAGAAATTTCTGTTACTGTAGATGGATTAGAATCACTTAGAAGCGAATACACTTTTGAAAATATTACTGATACGACAAAAGGATATACAAGAAAGTATGGAAGAATTACTTTTACTGATCCTTTACAAGCAGGACAAAGTGTAATTATTACTTACAACAAGTCCGCAGAGCTTTTACAGGCACAGGATAGAATTAATTTTTACTACAATCCAACAACCGGAATGTTTGGTAACGATTTAGGACAATTACTTGACGGAGTAGATTACGGAGGAGTTGAAGTAAGCAGTTATAGTTTTGGATCAGGTACAGGTTGGGATTCAGACGCTTGGTTCACAACTACATACGATACGTTTGATACTACCTTTGATGACGAAATATTCCAAATGGACGGAAGCACAGAAGTGTTTACTTTAAGTAAACCTTTAGAAAATAATGTAGTCTATAATGTATATCTAAACGGCAAAAGAATAGACGATCCAAACTTTGGCACAGCTAATCAAACAAATACAAACGCTGTTATGTCTAGTATAACTGGTGATGGCACAAGTAATACTATTACAATTACAAACGATGTACAGCGTTTTAAAATTAATGACGTTGTGGTATTTAGAAAAACTACATCAGATGGATCTTTCTTGCCAGATCCAAGATCATATGATACAGTATTAAGTGGTGGTGATTTACAATTTAGCACAGCTAAAGGAATCAACCCAGAAGAAATTATTATTGATGGTGATGGATTTGTAACACCTACAACATCTAAGGGACCAGAAGAACAAGTTCCTGGACAAGTTTTAGATACAGTAGACATTAAGGTATTCCATCGACCAGAAGGAGGCGGAAGCCTATTATCAAGTAATTGTTATAATGCTGATGGTGCTACATTTGAATTTGGATTTGGAATACAACCACAAAGTCAAAATGGACTTTATGTACGTTTGAACAGAGTAGTACAGGATACAAGTACGTTCAAAGTTGATTACAAAAACAAAAAAGTTATTTTCAACTCAGCTCCGACTAACGGTACATCAGTAAACATTATTAGTGTAAGTGGTAACGGAGAAAAAGTTCTTGATTTAGATCAATTTATTGGAGATGGATGTACTACACAATTTAAAACAAAAGTTCATTACACAACAAAATTAGATTATATCGCAACAGTAGATGGAGTCGAAACAGAAAGTGTATTGATATCAAGTGAAGACAGCGGCTTGGAAGATCCTAAAGCTGTTATTGTATTTGGTCAAGCACCAAGAGATAATAGCGTTGTAAATTTTGCTGTATATGAAGCTGTTGATAACTTTAGTAAGATAGAAACACAGGAGTTTACTGGAGACGGAAGTACAGTCAACTTCACACTAGACAAGACTCCTTATTCTTCTATTCCTCACACTCATAACGTAATAGTAGAAGTTGGAAATAAAGTACTAAACGCAGGATACAATCAACAATTTGTAGTCGATGATACTAACCGAGAATATTTCTTAGAAATTTGGCAAACGCCGATTGGAAGTTTTGACAATTCAAATGTTCTTGCTTTACTTAATGGTGTTGAATTAAAGATAGCAACTGAGTTTAACATTAGACCAACTAATAGTAGTATTATTTTAGAACCTGGTATTGGAAAAGCAGGAGATATATTAGAAATTTATATTAGAGATGATGGAGAATATGCTTTTGGTTCTGTAGAGGTAATCGATAATCAAAATACTTGGGTTGAAACTCCAGGAGTGTTGAAACTAGATGTAGCACCTGCTTTCGGAGAAAAGGTAAAAATCACTACATATAGTAAGCACGACATACAAGATTTCGAAAGACAGAATTTTGATCTTGTTGCCAGATCCACTCTAATCGTAGGAAGTGAAGACCATATTCAATATAATCATTTAAAAGCTGGATTAATAAAATTACGTAATCCTGCTATTGATGCTCAGTACGTATGGTTTATAGTAAACGGTGAATTGAAAACTCCTAGTGTAGATTATTATCTTACTGACGATAAACAATTTGTAAAGTATAACAATACATTAATTGATAATGATGTTGTTGAAGTTATTCAATATAGTGCTGACGGACCTATTACTCCTAAGTTTGGATTCAGTCAGTTTAAGGATATTTTGAATAGAAACATATACAAAAGACTTGGTGATGTAGCTCCTTTAAAACTTGCTGAAGATTTAAAAATTACAGATAAGGTTATAAATCTAGTAGATGCTACTACTGTTAGTGCTCCTGATAAAAATAGTGGTATTCCTGGAATAGTGTTTATTAACGGAGAAAGAATAACATTCTTAATTAAACAAGGCAATGTGTTAAAACAAATACAAAGATCAACACTAGGTACAGGTGCTCCTGAAGTTCATAAAGCAGGTAGCGATGTTTACAATCAAGGAATACAACAAACTGCTCCATATGCTGATACCACTCTAGTTGAAGATTTTGTTGGTGATGGTTCAACTAGTGTTTATGAAATGTCATTTATACCTAAATCGGTAAACGAATTTGAGGTGTTTGTAGCTGGCAAACGCTTGAGAAAAACAGCTATTCAGATGTTTGATGTCACTAAGGATCAAGATTCACCAGAAGCTGATATTACATCACCGGCACAATTTAGTGTTGATGGCACTACAAATCAGCTTACATTGACTAATATTCCAGCTGACAATGCTAAAATTCAAGTGATTAGGCGCCAAGGTACAGTTTGGGCTGATAGCGGACAATCCTTAAATGATTCGGAAACTTTGGTAGCACGTTTCTTTAAGGCAGAAAAGGTGGAGCTACCAAAATAAATACAGTTGTAGGAAAGTAATATGATAGACAATTTTAAAGAAGATAACGGAGTGTTTTTACAAGGCCATATCAAGATCTTTGACCCAACTAATGGTGAAATAATTGTTGATAAAAGAAATGCTATTCATTATGAAAATATGAGTATTTCTTTGGCTGAGAGCTTAGGAAACGCAGGAGAAGGCTTTATATATCAAATGGCCTTTGGAAATGGTGGAACTAGTATTGATCCAACAGGGATTATTACTTATTTGACTCCTAATAGCACAGGTACTAATGCTAGTTTGTATAATCAAACATTTATAAAAGTAGTTGATGACCGAAGTGTTAACAACACAGATCCTGCTAGAAATAAGATTGAATCAAGACACGTAAGCGGAACAAATTACACGGATATACTTGTAAGTTGTTTATTAGATTATGGTGAACCAGCAGGACAAGATGCTGTTGATAACGCCACAAACGCAGACAGTCTTTACGTATTTGATGAACTTGGCTTAGTAAGCTATAGTGCGTCAGGTCAAGGTAGACTGCTTACTCATGTAGTATTCCATCCTGTACAAAAAAGTTTGAATAGACTAGTACAGATTGATTACACAGTTAGAGTACAGAGCTTAACAGGATTTAATGAGTAATGGCTTATTCTATAAATTATTCAGATTCTAACAAAGGTACTATTTCAATTGAAGATAGTACTATTAATCAAACAACAAGTTTAGACTTACCAGGTAGAAATACGACAAGTTACGGATCTGTTATTGCTGAAAGTTTCCTACACGTTTTAGAAAATTTTGCGAATACAAGTTCACCAAGAAATCCTGTACAAGGACAATTATGGTATGATACCACAATTGGAGTCAATGCTTTAAAGTTATATGATGGCACTTCGTGGGTAAACGCAGGAGGACTTAAAAAAGGAAACAACGCACCAGATGTGGCAACTTCACTCGCAGGTGATTTATGGGCAGATACTGATAACAATCAACTTTATATCTTTACAGGAAGTGCTTGGACACTTGTTGGTCCTGAATACAGTGATGGTTTATTGACAGGAGCAAAACCTGTTACTGTCACAGGTAAAGATGAAGTCAATTACACAATATTACAAATTGAAGTTGCTGGTAATCCTATAGCAATTTATTCAACTAGATCTTTTTCGCCAAAGTCAACCATTGTTGGTTTCCAAATTATACAACCTGGATTGAACTTATCTTCGGCAAATATTGCCGGAGCAGGCATAGGAAAATATTATGGTACAGCAGAAAAGGCAGAAAATCTTGTTGTATCAGCTAATGAATTACCGGTAGCGGCAAGTAAATTTTTAAGAAGTGATAAAACAAGCACCACTAATGAATCATTAATTATTAGTAATGATAAGGGTTTAAGGATTGGTGTCACAAACACAATAGATATTGCTGTCAGTAACGGCACAGGGCAAATGGTCAATCAGACTCAAGGTGCTCCTTTAGATTTTAAGATTAAAAATGATGACGGTGTACAAAAGAATGTTGTTAGAGTTGATTCTACAGAAAGAGTCGGCATCAACACTATTACACCATCAGAAGCATTAGACGTAAGTGGATCTATACAAGCAAGTGATAATTTAATTATTCAAGGTACTACAGATAGCACAAGCATTGGAACAGGATCTGTAAAGATTTCAGGTGGTGTAGGTATAGCTAAAAAATTATGGGTTGGCAGTGATGTAAACATAGCAGGAACAAGCTCAACAGGATCAATTGAACCTTCAGCTACACAAACGTATAATTTAGGATCAACAGATAAGCGTTGGCAAACTATTCATGCTGTACAGTTTAGAGGAGATATTGTTGGTAACGTAACAGGTACAGTTACAGGCGGTGCGGCAAACGCAAATAAATTAACTACAGCGTCTACATTTCAATTGTCAGGAGATGTTAGTTCTAATCAAATTACATTTGATGGAAGCACAGGTGGAACAACAAAAGTATTTACGACAGCAATCAGCAATAATTTTATAGCAAACAAAACTTTAGCTACTGTTCCTAGACAAGATGACGAAGTAATTATAAACAGAGTATCGGGTGATGAAACAGGGGTATTTAAAATATCTCAAAGTGCTTTAGTAAGTAGTGTACCAGTTATCCCAATCGGAAGCATAATGCCTTTCGGAGGTGTTAACATTCCAAACGGTTGGCTACTTTGTGATGGAAGTGAAAAAAGAATCGCTGATTATTTAGACTTGTACAATTCAATACAGTTTACTTTCAAGGACCAAAGCCAGGTTACTTCAGGATTTTTTGGATTACCTGATTTGCGAGGTAGATTTCCACTAGGTGCTGATAACTTAGGAGGCACAAGTGCTAATAGAGTTACAGATGTCAACGCTGATACAGTTGGTTTAGCATCAGGTGTTGAAAGTAGGGCTATTGATGTTAAAAACTTACCAGAACACGAACATGATTTAAGATCACCAAAAGGTGCTCAGTTCTATGTAATATTAGACGACAGTGGTACACCACAAGATGCTGATACGATTATATATGATGCTCCTACAGGTAACCAAGCAGGACAAGCAAGAACGTCAAGTGGTGGATTGCTTAACAGAAGAAATATACAATACAATCAGCAAACAGGATTAGAAGAATTTGAAACTTTTGATATTACTGAACTTGGTACACCTTATAATGTAATGAACCCGTTCTTGACAGTTAAGTATATCATTTACACAGGAGTTGGGGGCTAATGGCATATCAAATTAATAAAACAAGCGGAACGCTTTTAGTTAATCTAGCAGACGGACAAATAGACACAACGTCAACGGACATTTCTTTAATAGGAAAAAATTATGCTGGATTTGGCGAAGCGATAAATGAAAACTTTTTACATATATTAGAAAATTTTGCTAACTCTAGTGCTCCGTCCACTCCAATGGCAGGACAAATTTGGTGGGATACAGCAGAACTTAGATTAAAAGTTTATACAGGCACAGCCTGGACAACAGGTGGCGGACCAATTGTTGGCCCAAGGCAACCAAGTATGGTTGCTGGTGACCTTTGGATAAACAACGATGAAAACCAACTTTACTTTTTTGACGGAACAGATTTAGAATTAGCAGGACCGATTTACAATTCATTTCAAGGACGTTCTGGTCCACAAGTTGTTACTGTACTAGATAACACAGGTACAAGTAGAACTATTGTAAAATATTGGGTAGGAGGAACTTTAGTTGGACTTTGGAGCAAGATTGCTTTTGTCCCACAGAACATAGACACTATTCCTAACTTTACCGGAAATGTTGTAAAAGGATTTAACGTTGTTGACAGTGATTTTATTTTTGCTGGTACAGCAAGTAAAACAGAATCACTTGTTGATTCACAAGGTATTGTAAGAACTGCGGCACAATTTTTAGCTAGTGACTCTGATGATTCAACCAGTGGTGCTCTTTCTATTAGAAATAACAACGGAATGACAGTTGGTTTAACAGATAACCATGTTGTCAAAGTTACTAATCTAGGTGTTGTTGCTGAAAATAATGTTAGCGGCGAAGATTACATTTTAAGAATGACAACTAGCTTAGGTAAAAGAGATGCTATTACAGTTAAGTCGGCAGATAACAGAGTAGGAATTTATAACGATTCACCAGCTGAAACTTTGGATGTAGGAGGCAATGTAAAAATTTCAGGAAACCTTACAGTAGAAGGTAGTACTACAACTATTGATTCATCTACTTTGAGAGTCGAGGATAAAAATATAGAATTAGGTATTGGTTCTGATAGCACATTGCTAACTGATTCTCAAGTTGATTCAGCAGGTATAATTGTTAAATCAGCAAATGGCGATAAAGAATTTTTATGGAGACAAGCTACAAATTCATGGACTACTGATAAAAGTATAAATTTAACAGGATCAGGAAAATTAAAATCAAACGGAGTTGATATTATTGACGGTACAGATGCTCCGGGTATTACATCAATTGGTAATTTGACAAGTGCTAACATTGGAAATATTAGTTTTACTGGAGGAATTGGAATCTCAACAGGTGTTGTTGATGGTAGTGGCAATGGATTGAATCTTACACTAGCAGGTAACATGAACTTTGTTACACCACGTAAAATAAGCGGAGTATCAGATCCTACAGGAGCTACTGATGTTACTACAAAAAATTACGTGGATACAGCAATAGGTACAGAAGTAATACCACTTACACTAGATATCACAGGATTGGGTACAGGTGGTACTTTGAATACAAATATTGGTACAATATTAGAAGATATAGTACCAGCTAGTACTAAAGTAAACGGTTGCGAAGCAAGAATTCACTGTACAACTACTGTAGGAGCCCAAGCAACACTATCTGCGGCTAACTTGAACGCAAGTTTTAACAAAAGTTTAGAAACAGTACAAAAATTAGACGGCAGTGGCAACGATGACGGGTCAGCATCGGTCATTGGAGATGCTACATTTAATGATGTTACAGGTAGTATTACATCTACTGTGACAAGAACACTTAAATTATTTAGAATTACAGGTGGATCTTGGGGTTATGTACAAGACTTAACTCCGGGCACTTTAATATAAATACATGTAACAAATGACTAGGGGTTATAGATGGCATACGTAATTAACTTAACAAACGGATCGCAATTAGCAACTGTTGAAGATGGTAC
>MDSZ01183146.1_pt1 | contig 25500 bp, 37 predicted proteins | sample 811201 | NCBI WGS metagenome assembly MDSZ01 (sample SAMN05326647, study PRJNA326480) | marine metagenome | isolation source: seawater | place: Indian Ocean: North | collected 2010
CTGTAGAGCCTCTGATGAAGAACGACGAAGACCTTCTGTCCATGATACTGGACTACGCGGAGCAGGGGAATGTTGATGAAGTTAGAGACATTCTCACGATTTATTTCGACGCTTATATCAAGGCGACATGAATACAAATACAATGTTCTGGGTCACGGTACTGGTCGTCGTGCTGGCACTGACCGCTTACGACAGACGGAAAAGATACGAGACCTTTCTGAAATTCCTAGACTAATCAATCACTTGCTACGCGGGACTGGTTCCTTCCACGTGTAACAACTGAAAAAAAATCCTGATTAACTATAAGATGTCGACTGACCTATACGCCACTGGGTACAGGAGAAAGGAAGAATGTGTCAATCTTGGAAATATCAATCACCCGTTGCGTGGTCACGAAGGCAAATACATCGACATATCCGATTTCGTAGCCAGGTGGGGTGTGTTCAAGGAGAAGAGCGAGAGGCGATGGAACGCGGCAAACACCAAAGTACTGTCCAGTGGTGAAGTCGAGGCTAACGAGGATTGTGTCAGATGGGAAAAGGGTGCGAGTGAAGGTCATCATCCGTGTAAAGGCCTCGGAGAATCTACCCTGATCCTCGACAGTCCCGATTTCGATAGCGATTTTGGGTTTACGTGTCGGGTCCCACCGGAGAAGGTGGGGGCCATCATCAACGAGTACAAAGACGAGCCACAAGTCAACGGCTCGTTCGTGATCGACACGAAGGGGGTGAGCCAAAATTTTTATGACCAGATTCTTTGGGGTGGGTCGACCAAATCCGGAAAATCGATGGGCAAGGGTTTTTGCTGGCAGAGCGAAAACATCGACGCGAAGGTGGGAAAAAATGGAGAGTCGTGCTTTCAGTTGATCCAGGAGAAAGCGGGTAGCGCAACCGCCGATGAATATGGTTTTGAGTACTGCAAGAATAACAGGCAGGACGTGCGGTGCGCGTGTCTCAACGTTACCGGTTTAGACTGGGCGGAGCGCTGTAAACAACATCCAGAGTACGCGGGTTGTGACGTCATTAACCAACGTTTCAGTGAGATTGAGAAGATCTTGTGCCCGGAACCCGGTGACACGTGTCCGACGATGAGTATGTATGGAGGAAATGCGGATTGCCTCGCGCCGGGTATATGTTCAGGGACTCAGGCGGGTCTTGACCCCGACAAAAAGGCGTTCAGACCAAGGATTCCGCTGCCGGCCTGTGAGCAGGACCTCAACATCTGTAACCAATTGATCATAGCAAAAGACCTCGAGGCTGTTGGTCAGTTGGATATCAATCAGACTTGTAATATCGATGTTGATGGGCTCATGAAAGACCGAGCCGCCCTCGACCTGGCTGTCCAACAGGCCAAGAAGTCGTCTGAGTTGTGGGAAAAGCAACAATACGAACTTCAAATGCGTCGCGATCAGAAAATCCGGGAAGATAGGGAGGCAGCGGAGCGGGCCCGTGAGGAGATGCGAGCGGATCAGTTAATAGACCGCGAAGCCGACCGAACCCTTGCCGCGCAGCTCATGGCATCCAGGTTTGCCAACGTCGAGAAGAGGCGTGGCGAAAGGGAGGCGAGGGAGGATAAGATGAAAGCCGACGAGCTCACGAGAGAGCTCACGCGCAGAGGCCAAGACGCGCAGACGATCATGTCCGTTGTGTCCGTGATAGTCTCTGCCATTTTTGCCCTGATCGTCGCATTTAAAATGTGATTCTTAATTAAATGAAAAAGAGTATTCTCGTGGCGATGGGTTTGTTGATTATCATCAGCGTGCTGTACCGGTACACCGAGCGGTACGACTACGGAGTGGAGCGAGACGAGGCTGTCGCTCGGAAGGCGAAGGAAAGAAACATTACTCAGGCTGATCTTGATCGGATGAGAAAAATGGTTATGGGTGATTAATAACTTAAAGAACTTGTAATTTACATTAGAATGTGGTGTTGGTGGTGCTGTCATCCGTTTGATGGGGTGGCGCTCCAGTTACCATATAGATATGACGATAGGAGAAACCTTTTTACAACTACAGGTAATTTTTGTTCCTGGAGTTGTATGAAATCATATGCGCTGGATAAGTACGGCCTGTCCAGGGGTGGGATTATCTGTGGAAATATCGTAATGATGCGTCGTCGCATGTATAAGCAGTCGGGACACGTGAAACCGGCGCCGTGTCGGTTTAATTTAAACGTGTTTGGTGGCGACATGACGATAGAGGAGTTCCGTGCAAATCAGACCATGGACAAGGGGGTGGTGGAAATCGAAGACGTGCCGACTACTCCCCACAAAAATAAAGTGATACCTTTCATTTCAAACACCAAAAAGATGGAAGAAATCAAAAATAGTAGTGTTGATAATAACGCACTGAAGCTAAAACGGTCGAAGCCGTTGAAGAGGAATCATAATAATTTAGAATCAGCTTTAGGATTGATTATTAAACCAAAGTGATTTACTTTTTCCTACTGCGTAAGCCAGACCTTCGCTCTTCCGCCTGTAATTTAGCGGCCAGTTTACGGTTATTCGCTATTTGCTGCCTGGTGAGATGCGCTTGTACCTTTAACTTTATCAGCTTCTCGTTCAGCGCCTTCCTGTCCCTGGTCATCCTTCTCAGTTTCGTGGATGCCCGGGTGGCGGTTTTGTATCTATTTTTGAAAACCTTCAGTCGTGCCATATATAATTAGTCGCACTTTTTTTTTCAAACGCTGCGTCGACGGGAAATTTTCTTCCGAGGAGAAGGTGATTTGGATTTCCGACGAGGAGAGGGAGAAGGAGATTTCCGACGAGGAGAGGGAGAAGGAGATTTCCGACGAGGAGACGGAGAAGGTGAATAATTGCTGTTGTTGTTCGAGGAGTTCCAGTTCCAGGGCTGGCGTACACGCTTGAAGGGTTTAAACGGATTGGGGCCACCGATATATTCCTTCAACCTCTTCTTGATGTACTTTGGTGTGTAAAAGAACGACATATATAATTACCATGCGATTATTTTTACACCTGACAGTTGAGACAAATCGAACCCTGGTAAACGAATTGACAGTGCTCACATTCGTTTAGACAGACGAGTTTCTTCTTGGGTGTCTTACCCTCGGAGAAACGCGTTAACTCCTTCACGGTGTAGATACCATACTGAATCATGACATCAAGCGAAGGAAATCTCATATATACTTACTTATCTTCCAGTCTCTATATTAGTTTTCAGGAAACAAACACCTGAGCCATTTCGGCAGCTTCTTCCGAAGTTTGAGCATGGAGGCGAACCCGTCGATGATGGGTGGCACCATCGATTTGAGGACAACCTCAAACTCTGAATCCTTCTCTCCGTCGTCGATTTGCTCGATGAAGTGATTGAGCACACCGATGACCAGCTTCTTCTTCTGTGGACCGGGAAGTTTCTTAAACTTCACCGTCTCCATCATCAGACGTGTGATAATCGGAGGAAGATCCTCCTTTGTAATCCCATCGTCTACGTATTCAGTCTTGAGTTCGTCGATGGTTGAAAGCAGACTTTGCACATCGATCTTTCCAGCGAACCTCTCCAAAAAAATGTCCATATAGTATAAGCATGGATTTAAATAATATCCTCGCGAGCCTGGGATTCTCACTCGGTATCGTGCAGATGTTCGACTCAGTCAGGACCGCGAAAAAGAAAGTCGAGGACAAAAAGATGATGTACATCGCCCTGCTGGCGACTGTGTTGTGGACGGTCTACCAATTTCGAAAATTTGGCCCGAATTTCGCCGCTATGTATACCTTAGTTGGCCTGGCTGTTCAGATATATGTTCTAAAGCAAATCGTTGATGAGGATTAGCGGCCATTCGACCGATAAACTCGATTATCCTGACCTTTTCTTCCATAGTAAACGTTCCTGCCCTTCGTATCAGGAAGGCCAAGAGCATTAGGAGGGTGTAGATATTATTAAGGACCATTGAAAATATAGATGAAAATTAACTGTAACGGAACATTGCACCGCCACCCAAGAGCATTACAATGAACACGGCCATGTTGATGCCGCCGTAGATTTTCTCACTTTCGGCCGTCTCACACTTTCCGTTCCAGTGAATAACTGCGCTCGAGGCAACGATACCAAAGATAGCGAACAGAAGCATCATGAGGGCATTTAGTTTACTTCCGGCGAGCCTTACCATTAAAAGTGTGAACGGCATGGCGATGGCGATCCCCAACGTCGCGATGAGCCACTTGTTAAGATTTTCTTGCGTCTTCACACCCGCGAGTTCTGCGCACTTGGTCGTGAAAGTATCGATCCCGAGTGACGCAACTACGAGGTATGACGCCGCGAGCATGGTGATCAGGATGATCGAACCGTACGACAGCTGAAAATTCGCTTTCTGACCAAGAGATTTGGCAGTTCCTGTAAAGGCTGCACTTTGTTGGATACCGGTGCTATTCCACGCTTTTCCACCCAATGCACGAGCGGCACCTATGCCTTTTGACATTTGTACGAAGCGCTTAGACATTTACTATTAGCCCAGAATTTTTTTGATTGCGGTATGTAGAGATGGATCGTTATGAAGCACTCAAAGCGTCATGTCAAACCATGGAGGCTGCCCTGAAACATCTGCCGACGAATCTTATACTCGCTGAGAGGTACATCAACCTAGAGAAGGAACTCGAGGCCATATCAGAGATGGCCCAGGATCTGAATAGGAAACTGATGGCCGCTGAGACGAACGCCGCCAGCCTCGAGCGAGGGATACGGTCACTTTTGTAGGATTTTCAGCGCCTCGTGCACGGCGGGATGTCGCACGATATCGGTCTCTGTCATGTGTACGTGCTGGATATGATCCGTGTGGTGCACGCTGAGGTTTTGTATGAGGTGCCGCAGGCCGTTCTCTTCTCCGAGGTCGGACTGCTCCAGGTCACCGGTGATCAGGAGCCGCGTGCCTTCCCCGACGCGAGTCAGCAGCATACGCATTTGGCTCGAAGTTGCATTCTGCATCTCATCCGCCAAAATGACGGTATTTTCGAAGGTGCGCCCACGCATGTATCCCAGCGGTTCGATGCATATCTGCTTATAGGTCAAACGCTTCTCCAAAATGTCGTACATAGATCTCGCCCAGGGTTCCATCTTGGCGTCCAGGTCACCCGGGAGATATCCGATATCCTCATCCGCCGGCACGACTGGACGCGTGAGGACGAGTCTCTTCCCCCGCGTGACGTGTTCCAGTGCCACCTGGCACGCGAGCATGGTCTTCCCACTGCCAGCGGGACCCGTCCCGACGACGATGGGTTTGCTGGAGCGTAAGGCGAGCATGTACTTGCACTGACCATGTGTCTTGGGGAAGTAGTTCATGGTCTTATATAAAGTTTTTTCCTTATATAATTTTAGATGGAGTTTCACTTTGTGAAGTTAAGTCACACCGGGACGTATTTATCTATGGTAGACCCGAAGATGAAACCCCGGATGGTATGCTTTTCGCAAAAAGGTACGGCTAAAAATTTCGTGAATTACGCGGCGGATTTCAGGGCGAGGACTCGCGTTTGGCCGTCTCTCGACATGTCCAGAGACACTCAAAAGTTGGAGGCTGGTGAGCAGGTCAGCGTCCCGTACGGCACACCCAAACAGATCAAGAGGTTTTTGGAGATTGAGACGTACGACCTGGAATCGATTGAGAAGTTGGCGATCCAGACGAACGTGTCGTTTTTTTGCATCACAGAGTTCGACGTCGTGTATAATAGTAACGACTCAGAGACGATGAATTTGAGCGGACAAGAGTTTAACGGGGAGGCGAATTTTAAAGATTTTGGTGATTGGATGGACATTAGCTTAGAGAGTAAGTGAGTGGTGTAACAAAATGTGTGGCATTCTCGCTCTGTTTGGGGAGGAGGTCGACACACCCTCATATTTGCTCACGCATAGAGGGCCGGATGATTTCGCGCGTAAAAGACTGGGCCGGTGTACAATGGATTTCTACAGACTGAGTATCAATGACTTGACGGCCAGTGGTATGCAGCCTTTCACGCGCGACCGGAAGATACTAGTGTGCAACGGTGAAATATATAACCACAAACAGTTTCGGTTTTATGATGGTCTGAAAGGAACTTCCGACTGCGAAATTCTCATTCCTGTCATAGAGTCGTTTGGTATGTACGGAGCCGTTAAGAATTACATCAACGGAGATTTCGCGATGGTTTACAGTGACGGGAAACGCGTTATGGCGGCCCGCGATCCGTATGGGGTTCGACCACTGTTTTACACCAGGTACGACGAGGGTTCCATAGCCTTTGCCAGTGAGGCGAAAGCGCTCCTCTTTTTGAACACCGAAATTTTCGTATTCCCACCCGGTTTCCTGTATGATTCATACATCGATGATTTCGTGTGCTACCATAATAGCTATTGGTCCGTGAATACATGCCTCGTCCACAATTACCATCGAGCGGTGCGCGAGGCGCTCGAGCACGCCGTTGCAGACCGCTTAGAGACCACGGAACGCGACATCGGGTTTCTCCTCTCTGGGGGACTGGACAGCTCTCTCATCGCCTCCATAGCGGCTCGAAAGTTGGGTACGATCAAAACCTTTTCCATAGGACTCAAGGGGAGCCCCGACTTACAGGCTGCGCGCACGGTCGCCGAGTTTTTGAAGAGTGATCACACGGAAGTCACTTTCACCACCAGCGAAGGTATCAGTCACATCACTGACGTCATACATGCACTTGAAAGTTACGACACCACCACCGTTCGAGCGAGCATCCCGATGTGGCTTTTGTGTCGGTACATCAAGCAGCACACGCAGTGTCGATACATATTCTCCGGGGAAGGAAGCGACGAAGTTCTCGGTGGGTACCTCTACTTTCACAATGCACCGAACGTGGACGCCTTTGCGTGCGAGAATATGAGACGCCTGAGACTGATCCATCAGTTCGACGGACTCCGCGCCGATCGATGTGCGGGTGCACACGGCCTCGACCTCATCGTGCCTTTTCTGGATAAAGGATTCGTCGATGTGTGCATGACTATGAACCAAAATCTCAAGATGGACCCCGTGGAGAAGCGCGTCCTGCGCGAAGCTTTCGAGGGGTACTTACCGGATGAAGTTCTGCTTCGACGGAAGGATGGGATGAGCGATGCCGTCGGAACGAACTGGGTGGATCAGCTGAAAGCCTATGCGGAACAGGATGTCTCCGACGGTAGCTTCAAGGAGATTCGATCGAGGGCTAAATATTACAACACGCCCCTGACCAAAGAAGAGGCGTTGTATCGAAGTTGTTTTTGGAAGATGTTTGGCAAGGATAACGATCACCTGATCAGCGAGATTTGGCGCCCTAAATGGACGACCATAAAGGACCCCAGTGCGAGGTTGTTACTTAGAGACATACCTGTAAAATGAAGTATGGCGCACTTCGTGAGAAGCTTTGATTGCAATGTTGAGAGTCACGTCATGTGGCTGAAGGATGTTGGCGAGGCGATGGCGAAGGCGATTGGGGGTGAGAAGCTTAATATCCTGACGATCGTCAATAAGAATCCTCTCCCCGGCAGTCCCGCGATGGAGAATCCCATCGACTGGGCGTATACGCATTTTCAACTTTGCATGAAATACACGAATGCGGTATTACAGTGCGACGCGTTTGTTCCGAAGAAATGATTGGTACTCCTCCTTCGTGAAGTCGCGTGGTTCTGAGTTTTCATCCATACGGACCAATAAAATTTTACTGTAAACCTCTTCACTACTGAATGGGCGTGGGAGGGTGTTTTCGTTTTTCGATAGACCACCTTTCTCCGCTTTCATAATGCAGACGTCGAGGTCAGGCCACTGTCCTATGAACGTTGCCCGACCTTTCAGTAGTTTGTATATTTGATTCTTTTCCGGTGCGATGTCGAGGTCTATCTCTTCTATGGCACCCAACTTTTCGTGGATTAGAATAGCCTTAGTCATACTTGATATAATATGAATAAAAATATTGCTTAGTAATAAAATGTCCAACGGAAACGGAAACGTCTACATCATGTATACCCAGTACCCTCTCATAGCGCTCGTCGTAATAATCATTTTTCATTACGCGGGTATCTATCGCGTAAGTTGGCTTCCCGAAGGCTACAGAGCGGCCGAAAACCCGTACAAGTACAATCTAGTCGACAGGAATCCCGCCCGCCGCGTTTCCAGCTTCTTTGATACGTGCTCACCTGAAAACATGCAGGGTTGCTCTAGGAACAATCCTTATGAAGGTTTGCCTTTACCTTAACGCTGGGTCTGAATGCGGCGGCGCTTACCGCTGATGATAGCCGACTGGTTGATTCCGTTTCGCTTGCGCTTGGCGGCCCTGGCCGCGGCCGCCGTAGCCGCGGCGTTGGCGGCAGCCGCCTGTCTGCGGATAGCCAATTGCCGCTTCCGACGGGCGCGAGCTTTCCTGTAGCTAACAATGAAACCGAATCCTTGGGGTTCGGCTTTGTTGTACTTTTTGCGACGCGCGAGAGCTGCGGCCTGCGGGTAAAACTTCTCCCTGTTGTACTTTTTGTAGTACCTTTTTCCGTCCCATTCGCCCGCCCATGCTTTGCATTCCTTTTTGGACTGACAGCGCCTGGAAACCAGACGAGTTATAGTATTACGGCTTCTTACATTATTAGATGGGCCATATGCGAACTCGCCAGTGTTAGACTTGTGCTCCTTGAACTTGCGATAAGGCATAAGAATTTTCTTACCGACCCACGGCGTCTTACCGATGTTAACCTCCCGTACGACGTTACCCTCCGCGTAGGACTTTTTGCCCCTCCGGAACATGGGTGCGAGACCCTTCTTCTTGGCCCTGAACGCTCGGATCTTCTTTACGGCGATCATCCTCTTCGGGGTGAGGGCTTTTGCCTTTTGTGCTCGTGTCGTGACCATTTTTTGTTTTATTATATCATGATATTTTTTTTAAAATTCGTCGTCTACTATGAATGACTCGTACGGGTCCGCCCTGGTGTTTTTTGTCGCGAGGTAGGTCATGTGACTGGTGTGGATTCCCCATAACATTCCCGTAGTTATCGCGACGGTTTCGTACCGGCTCAGACCCATCTCATCCTCCGTGTTGCTCGTGATGCACACGAAACTCGCCAGGGTGACGAGATTTTCCGCACCGAGAAGAAGGATATGTGGCGTGCACTCGTATTTCAGCCAGAGCATGTTACTTGCCAGGGTCCAGATGTGAAGGATGAAGACAAACACCTGGCAATCACCAATCAAATGTGTGCATATGAAAATTGCAGAAACGACCGAGAATCCGATTTTGCAAATTTTATACGCGTCATCTGGGTCAACTAGGGAGAACATAAAGAATAGACGTTAATCATTTTTAAGTATGGATATCCCGATTCGACGTTACGTGGTGGAGCAGTTTTCGGGTATTTTCGAGATCGACGCACAGGATGATCTCTCGCTCGACCTGGAGAAATGCATCGTGCGCCACAGTAAGAGGATCATAGAAAATACGAAGAAAGGCGTCGCCGCCTGGGACAACCACAAATTCCTCAATATTTACAAGCACAAGTTCCTGTCCCTGAAAAACGCACTCACTTCCAACGATGACCTACGAGAAAAAGTCAGGGGTCGGGAAGTATCCGTAGTTGAAGTTGTTGCGATGCGGCCCGAACAACTTCAGCCAGAGGGTTTGTACGCTAAGTGTGTCGAAAAGAAAGTTTACAATGAGATGCGGAAGGAGTCCCTCATCAGAAAGGCTGAGCAGGAGGTGGTTGGTTTCTTCACCTGTCAAAAGTGCAAGTCCAAAAAAACCACCTACTATCAGCTGCAGACGCGGTCAGCGGACGAACCGATGACCACGTACGTTTCGTGTCTAAACTGTGGGAAGAGGTGGAAATGTTAATTATCCGTGGAAAAAGGTGGAGAGGTTAAGCCAGTGTCGAGTCTCGGTCAGGTCCGTGGGCATGTCCCCGACTGATAGAATAAAGTTGTATGGCAATTTGCGTTTCATGATACCCTTCGTCTCCGGACTGGTAAACCCCAGGTAATCGTACACTATGTTATACTCCTTCAGTTGATTGACGGTGAAATCAATCACCCGAGGGGTCCCACTCCTGGCAGTGATGACGACGACCTTGTAGCCTTTCAGGCTCGCTATGTACAATAGTTCGATGATGGGAGTGTTTGGGCGCCCATCTGTGTAAATCAGAGTATCGTCGATGTCAAACATCACCGCGTCGTTCGGTAAGATCGTTCGGTTCGATATGTAGTTCACCCCAGCGGCCTTCAAGCCTTCCATCATGATGTAATTAAAGATTTAAAATGAGTACCCGGTAGGTAACGATGATCATCGACGTGAGTGGACAGATCGCCCAAATAATCGATGACCACCGTGACGAATCCGTGACCGTCAACTTTTTAGAGAAGCGGAGTGCGAGCACGTTTTTCTTTTCACCGGATGAACACGTCGTCTCCAGGGGCGACATCACGTCCTTCCTCGCAGAACGACTCGAAGACACGGGTCGGTTCATAAAGGAGAATAACTACTTCGTGGCATACCACGAATCCGATGACGAAGATTACGTCCACTCTGACGAAAGCGAGAGCGAGGACGAATCTCTGGTTGACGAAGAAAGCGATTTAGAGGATTGAACGTAAGACTAAAGAGAGATGGCTCCCTACATGCCACCAAGCAGTCATTACTCTCAGATGGACGTTTCCGGGTACACGGACGATCAAATCTTCGCGTTCATAGGAAAAACCGGTAGGCGATTTTATTGGCTGACCCAGAAGTTACAACTCGATTATCTCTGGTACGATTCCGATCGTAAGGTGATTGAAATTTGGGGACCGTTTTATACTCACGTGAATCAGCAGTCGGCGGAAGTTATACGATGTGAGTTGGATTTTTTTTGTTCTTCTAGGGAAAAGGATGCATCCGAAAACGCCAATGTTTGCTCAGCCGTCGAAGCGTGATAGGACTTACCCCGAAACGTTTCGACCCCCGAGTGAGGGTTCATATCTCGATGGCGTTTTAAAGAAAACGTGTACGGACAGACCGTCCGAACCCGCCAAGAGGCAGCGGGTCATGTACGAGTCCGCTTACTTGAAAGCGCTCGAGAAGAATAACAATGATCTCGGGATACCATACGTCGAGCCCGTCTTCGTGCCGTACCAACCACCCGCGCCCCGTGAAGAATCGTCGGAACCCGAGCTCCCTTTCGTCGACCGGATCTACGTCAACTTCAAGATTTTGAAAAGTGGCGTGGTTCGGATTAAGATCGTCCCGAACTTTTTGATCCTCTACGAGAACTATTACAGGCGAGCGTTAAGACCCCCGTTGAAACTGCTTCTCGCAGCCTATAAGGCCAGGGGATTCAGTAAGGATTTTCTCGATGAAGTAAAGGTTCGAGAACAGAAGGCGGTCGCCTTCTTTTCCAAGAAGGTTCCGGGCATCCTGGAGAAGGTCTTCGAAAAAGAGCCATCAAAGAAGGTCAGGAAGAAGCAGCCACCACCCCCAGTGGACGAGGACGAGCCACCTGAACCGACGGAGGAAGAAGAGGACAACACCATGGACGTTGAGCCCGATGATGATGCCGAGGAGGAGAACGTAGAAGAGGATTACTTCTCGGCGGATGATGACTGATAGAGATACATGTGCTCGGGGCGCTCGATGGGCGGACCGTATCCGTGTTCTCGCAGGAACGGGTCAACTTCGCTGTTGCTCATGTCGTGGATTTCTGCTATGATAGCTGGTTTGTGTTTTGTAATCACATTTATACCCCCTTTTAATACACTCAGTTCGTGTCCCTCCACATCGATCTTGATGAACGATGGTGTCCCCGCATACACGTCGTCCAGTCTCTTTTTCTCAACGGGGATGGAGACGGAGCGCGTCTCTTCGGGTATGTCGAATCCACTGTTTCCGTAGTTCACGACGGTCAGGTTTCGCTGCTCGAGGAGCGTGGCGTCTGGTTTGGGTATGTACATGTCCGCGCGCCCACTGGTCTCGGAGAGTGCGTATTCGTGAACGGTCACGGGGTTTTTCAGTTTGTTTGCACGGGCGTTTTCCCTGGCCACCTCACCGTACAGCGGTTCAAACGCCTGAACAGGCCCGAATTCGGAAAAGATCAGGGAATTGTACCCTATGTTGGCACCTATGTCGAGGATGTCCGTGCCCGGTTTGTAACACTTTTTCACGTCTTCCCGCATCCAGCCGTCCCACTCGTAACCGTTCGCCAGCACGGGAGTTATGTACCTGTCATTGTGAATCACGAAGAGGTTATACTTCTCGTTCTTTATATTGACGAGGTTTAAATTCATATAAAAGAATAGACGCAATTATCTTTAATATGTTCTTCAAATACCTTGGATGTGTGCACGGTCTGTACGTGGTTCAGTGTGGGATTTGTAACAGTCCAGATAGAGGTATTTGTGTGCACGGTGATATCCGAAGTATGTGCCGACCCTGTCATTACGCTGAGCTTTGCGAACATAATAAAAGAAGAGTGACGTGTCGAATCTGCTTAAAAAAGAGCCTCCCTGATAATGAAAGACAGAGATGTTCAGTGTCGGAAAACTCTTTTCCGCGCCCGCTGTCCAAGTGGTGGAGAAAAAGGTTGAATATCGACCAAGAAGCTACACTCAGTTCATCCGAGGATTGAAGGAAAACGAACTTCCCTCTGTCATTATCAGACCCAACAAAAACATCGCGGTTTTTCGGGAGGAGAATGGAGACTACGGCGACGTCGCCATCGTGCAGACCGATTACCTGTGGCAAACTCTCATGGAGAGTGAGACTGAAGTTCTGATCGATAACACACAACCCGTGTCTCTCCTCGAGAATGTCGTTCTCTTTTTCTTCATCGCGTACATATTCACGCTCGCCCGCGCGCTTTTCGGTTCGAAGAGTGACGGTGGCATGGGAATGCCAAACCCGTTCCTGAAGAACGCGGATTTTCAGATGGAGAAGGACATTGCGACCCGATTCAAGGACGTCGAGGGCATCGATTCGGCGAAAGATGAGCTCGAAGAGATTGTGGACTTTCTGAAAACCCCGGAGCGTTACTTTGGCTCCGGTGCCAAGATTCCCCGCGGTGCTCTCCTGGCCGGCGAACCCGGTACGGGCAAAACTTTATTGGCTCGAGCTATCGCGGGTGAGTCGAATGTCCCGTTCATTCAGTGTTCCGCCGCCAACTTCATCGAGATGTTCGTGGGTGTTGGAGCGAAGCGCGTCCGCGAACTCTTCCAGCAGGCACGAGAGAATCAGCCGTGTATCGTCTTCATCGACGAGATCGACGCCGTCGGGCGCAAGAGAGGAGGAGGGACCACCCCCGGCAACGACGAGCGCGAGCAGACCATTAACCAGCTGCTGACGGAGATGGACGGGTTCGATAACGAGACCGGTATTGTAGTTATCGCCGCCACTAACAGGATCGATATCCTCGACGACGCCCTGCTTCGCCCGGGTCGATTCGATCGCAAAATCCAGGTTTCTCTCCCGAGCGTGAAGGGTCGACTGAAGATTTTGGGGGTTCACGCGCGCGGTAAGAAATTCGCCTCGGACGTGCGTCTCAAGAACATCGCCAAACAGACAACCGGTTTCTCGGGTGCCGACTTGGCGAACCTTTTGAACGAGTGTGCCATCCGAGCTGTCAAGGACGGCGACGGTACCATCACGAATGACATTGCCGAAAACGTGTATCAGCGCATCGTCGTTGGCGCCAAGGGTGACGTGAAATACTCCATGAGGAAGAAGGAGCTCGTCGCCTATCACGAGGCTGGTCACGCCATCGTCGGTGTGTTGATGCCCAACTACGACAACGTTCGCAAGGTTTCCATCATGCCGCGAGGTGCCGCAGGTGGGATTACGTTTTTTCAGCCCTCCGAGGACAACGCGGATAGCCCCTTCTACACCAAAGAGTACCTTCAGTCACAGATAATGGTCGCTCTCGGTGGTCGAGCGGCGGAGGAGATCATCTACGGCCCTTCTCGCGTGACGACCGGCGCTACCTCAGACTACGCCATGGTCTATCAAATCGCGCGAGAATTTGTGACCACCTACGGCTTCGGATGTAACAAGTACGATTACCGAAACCTCTCACCGGATGCAGCCTCCAAGGTGGACGAAGAGATTGACTTCATCGTGAACCGTGCCTACACGGAGACCAAGAGCCTGCTCGAGGCGTACAAGGACAGGCTGGAAGCTCTCAAAGATCTGCTCATCGAGGAGGAAGTCGTCGATGGTCAGAAGGTGTACGATCTAGTGGGAGTGGCTAACTGCTCGGATCTCGACTGCCTTGTCACTTTCGAGTGAGCCGCCTCTGCCAGGGCTTGAGACCAATCAGACGAACTCCCGGTGGGGGAAGCGTCCTTCCCCGAAATGTGACGCGCCTGGGACTGACCCTCGCCCTCGTCTTGCGCGACCTCATTATCCTCATCCTTTCGGCGCGTGCCAGTTTTGCCTCTCGAGCGCTCGGTCTCGGTGTGGGTTTCGGTCGTTTTCGTGTCGGCATATACTATATGGTAAGAAATTAACGGAACCGACGGGCTTCCCAGTTCTTAATCCTATTGAGCACGGGCCTGCCACCGATCAGGCGAACACCGGACATGTTGGTCGCCCGCTTCTTGAGAGTCGCGATCTTTGCATTCTTCGGGAGCCTGTTGCGAACGGTCTTCAGGAGCTTCATAGTGGGACTCCGACTCCTCGGGGACGAAGGAGGCGTCTTCGGGGTCTTTTTGACGGTCGTCTTCCTCTTCTTCTTTTTCGCCATTTCCCTGTATACCCTGTTAATCCTTGACAATGTTTTCATACTTGTTTGTAATACGATGAGAAAAAAATGTTCTTTATAATATAAATGGCACTCGTACTTCTTGCCCTGTGCTGCTCTTCTTCCTCCGTCGCCGCGGGTGGATTCTTCATGGGAGTCATACCGGGAACCGAGTCACACTTTCTGAAAGAAGTTAAGGCTGTCCAGCTCGGCCAGTCCTTCGATTCGCTTCGTCCCTCCATATTAAAATACAAGGAGGAATTCAACGTGGACGAAGAGACGACCAACGAGTACATAGCCGGTGGTCATGTCGACGCCTCGCGCGAGGATTTCAAGGCGTTCATCGACGGTTTGGACCAAGACGATTGCACCACGTTCACGGCTTGGATGGACAAATCGAAGAAGCTGGTCGATGCATACAAATCTCCTACTATTTTGACCACCAGTGGGATGAAGAAGGCTGAGACTGAAGTTCTGTATCCCAGCATCGACACGACTTTCAGGGACGCGGGCATGATGAAACTCTTCTGCAGTTACAAATCGTCATAACTCGCCACGGGTGACAGACCCTGGATGATCGTGGAGCAGTGGTGTTCTTCCATATCCGCCGCGGTGAAGAAGGCTTCCCAGCACCTGTTACAGCGCACCACCCCATACCCTAAACGTATAGCCCTGTTTATATCCTCTGTACTATGCAGGCCCAAGTGCCTGATCAAATCCTGCATAGTATCGAAATGAGCGCCACATATTTCACACGAGCAAGGTAGTATTTTGGTAAAGTCTTTAACCTTCTTGTATTTCCTCCTAAACAACTTCAGACACATAAAGATTACGGAGGAAATTATACTGAGAAGAAAGATGTTTGTCACCTTTGATTTCGAAACCAGCGGCCTGCCTAAAGGCAGGGGCAACTCCGACGCGCGCGTCAATCTGGAATCCTACGATACCTGCCGCGCGGTGTCCCTCTCCGCCGTGCGCTTTTCCGACGACGGCGAAGTCTGTGGAACCTTTAACAAGTACATTTTACCCGACGGAACCTTCGATATCCACCCAAAGTCCACCGAACTCCACGGCCTCACCACGGAAAAGCTGAAGCAGATCGGCGAACCGTTTTCTGACGTGTACCTCGACTTTGTCAAATTCATCGGACCCATCTCCACGGTCGTCGCGTACAATGCCAACTTCGACATCAACGTTCTGAGATCCGAGGTTCTGCGAAACGACTGCCTACCCTTCGACGAGGAGAAGTATAACGTGGTCTGCGCCCTGAAGCTGGCGAAGGGAACCTCCTACCTCAAGTTCCCTTTCAAGTTGCAGAGAGTCTATTATCAGCTGTTCGGTAAGGAGTTCGACGGCGCGCACAATTCTCTCGAGGATTCCGTCGCCACTGGGAGGGTGTACCATCACATCACGCAGAAGAGCAAGTCTCTGTCTTTCAGACCCATCGAAGCCAAGACGATCAGTATCAGGACGTCTGAAGTTCCTATCGCTATAGGTCTCGGATTTAACACAGCGATCCGTGAACTCATAGACGAGGTGTGGAAGCGAAACAGCCCCTCGACTTTTACCGGTGAGACGAGAGAGAACGAGGCGATGAAGGTGATTCAGTCCGAGTTTATGGATATTCTGAACGACGTGTCCACTTTCAAGGGTGGAGAGACCTCCGTCATCGAAGAGAAGATCACGGCTGTGGTGAATCAAATCGATGGTCACGAGTCCATGAACGACCGCGAAAAGTTTGTGGCAAAGGATTACTTCTCGAGCATGTTGCGCAACAGCAGAGAGTCGGAGACTTTCTCCATGGATGATATCGTGACGTATCCGATTTTCACTGTCAAGGGCACTCTTTATCAGATCAGGGGCAAGATCGATTGTGTGCAGAGGAATGGCGACGGGTCAAAGACTATTCTTCTGACTGTGAACCGTACCAAAGGTTTTAAAAGTATTACCGACTACGACGTACCAAAGTACCAGACGTACATGCAGATGATCGACGCCAACTCCGTCAGGGTGACGGAAAAGTATGATGGGAAGCAGCGCTTGCACATTGTCGAACGAGATGATGTGATGTGGAAGGAAGATATTCTACCAAAACTCAAAACGTTCTGCAAATATTTTCACGACCGGTTATCATCACTGCTTTGAGCACACCTTCTCAAACCGGGGTTCCTCTTTTGATTGGAAGTGTGGTATGATCAGGACTGAACGGCCATCGTCCCAGTCCTCGTTTATTAGTTTGTTATATGCAGAATGTTTAACGAAACCCTTCTTGTGAAACCCAAAATCCAATCTGAGTTTGGCGATGTCCTTCATTTCACGATCCGATATCGGAACCTTCGCCGTTCTGTACCATCCGTCCTTTTCGATTAGACATTTTTTACCATCGGAAAGGGCGGGATACCGAATCTTGACGAGTTCCGCGTATATTTTGTAGCCGTGTGGCGCGTCCGGACCCATTTTGCCCCAGGCATCGGGGTGTAGAAGTTCACCTTTCCCTTCACCAGTGTAGTGTATTCCATACCCCGGTCGAAGATCCAGTCCCCATTTCACCCCCTTCATTCGACCAATCTCCCACGACTTTCGTAAATCTGTAGTAAATCGATTATCTTCGAAGAACTCGGCCCAGTCCTCCGTGTCGATGCCTCCACCCGACTCCGCCTTCAATTCCATGTCAGCCCACGTGAGTTTCTTGCGATTACGATGGACATAACCCGCTTCGCTGGCTTCCGAGTTCAAGAATCTGAGCTTGCAATCACGAGAACACTTAGATTTAGTTGTGTAGTATCGCACCTTACACGCTTTCTTGTCTTCCGTCACACCCAACACCTTTTTCGCTTTTGACACGCCCACACCGGGTTGTCGAGGATTTTCACCGCACTCTTCCTCGGTTGTTTGATTTAGATAGAATTTGGCGTTTAATTTTGGCTTCCAGGAGACCGGAGGGTCCAGATCACACGCTGATACTCTATTCGGGTTGCACTCCCACCTGGGCTCTTTCCTGACGGATATACCCAGGCAATCGTCCTCTGTGATTTCTGGGAGCTCGTTCATTATATTGTACGTGGGCATCCAAGGATTTCCACCTTTTATACCCGGAACCTGTGAAACTTCACCAAAGGCGTCCTCGATGCTACCCGAGCTGGATACGTCCTTGGAAATGTTCTCGTTAGCCGTCAGATTTCTGCACGCCTCCGAGCAGAATTCTCGCATTTGAAAGAAATCATCCCTTGACGCGAACACCGTGTTTGGGGCGTTTGCCTGGGACACACCGGTCTTCGTGTTGTAAAAATATTTAGTGTTCCCATGTGGTATTTCCTGCCACGGGTTTCCCTCTTCTCCTATAGGAATGACTGTTCCTGGAGCGGGACCAGATGAGAAGCCGCATATTTTTTGCTGACAACCCCTGGCGATAGTGGGTCTCGACAGCATCGATACGCAGTAGTTCTTTCTGTTGCTCAGCGACCAACCTGGATATGTTTCCTTTTCGTCATAGGCTTTCAGATTTGCGATGTGTTTTGTGCATTCCGCGTCGTTCTTCACGCGTGGTAGGGGTTTTTTTGCTGGTCCCAGGTTTAGATGTTCGGGGTTGTACGGTGGAGGTGGAGGTGGTGGAGGTGGGGGAGGTGGAGGTGTCTTAATCGGAGCGGCGACCGCCGGACGAGACGCGGGGGTTGAAGTTGGGGTCACGAACGACGTGTTCTGTAGCGTGATAGACGTGTTCATCGGGTCGATTTTTGTCGATTTGCACTCGTCGAACACGGTGTACTTCCCGTTTGTCGATACGCTGATGAACTTGCACTGTTTGTTCGTGTCGCATAATTCTTTAGCCTTGTTCATCATCGCCATAGATTTGGGGTCGCCCCACCTGGAAACGGGTTCCGCGTCCTCGAGTGTTCCCGATTCGATCGCCTTCTTCCCAGAACACACGTCCGTACCCTGTAGTTTGAGGCTGTACCCAACCGGGACACTGGTCAGTGAAGGTAACTTCTTCTTTTTCTTTTTGGGTGTATCGGATGGAGCTCCCAAAATATTCATCAATTTTTGAAAGAATATTTTAAGATAGACATCTATTGATCCCATCACTAATGTAAATGCAGAAAATATTACCACCACGACTCTGACGCGAAGGGGTCGTCCCTGTCCATCTGACTCCAATCCTCGTCGAAACCGTCATCTTGGTATCTGTATTCGGTGAACGTCCGTTCGACGTGATCTTCAGCAGCCTCCTGGCAGGCGGATACACTCTTCCAATCAGTTGGGATGGTGTACTTTTTACCACCCGGGGGGTGCCATGTTACGGTTCCCTGCCCGGGGCACTTCTGACCATTACACCATCTTATTTGGTTGAAGTTGTCATCTTTGCACATCTTATTATACTCCTTGACAGCATCTATCTTTTTCTGTTGACTTTTCGCGAGCTTATTCTGTTCTCTTTTCACCCACATGTCGTCAATCTGTTCGGCGAGGGAAAGTTGTTGCACTTTAGCGGGTACACACTTCCTAAGTAGGCTGAGTTCCTTCTTTTCTGGATCGTTACACGAAACCCTGACACACTTACCATTCTCTTCCCATTCAGCCTTGGCTTCGCCGGCTCCCCCGGAGTCGGGACCCACGTTTCCTTTCTGGTAGTCATACCAGTCGTACATTTTAAAGCCGCGGTCTTCACATGGTGTCCCTGGAACTGGAGGGTTTGGTATTTTCTCGTACGTCAGCGTGCTATTTTTGGTGTCTTTCAACTTCGCACAATTCTTGTACTTGGTCATGCCTCCGTCGGTCCAGAGATTGAAAAAGTTACAGTTAGGATCCTCGTCGCATAACTCCGTGGCCCTGTCCAGGTAAACTTGAAACTGGGGTCCACTGAACGATGGTGCAACCTTCTCCTCTTCGTAGTTGTATGTTAGTCCATATGCGTGTTCAGTCTCATACGGTTTCTCGTCACACATCTGCTTGATACCGCCCTTCTGAATGTATTTTTCTGGTTCTTTAATATCATTGTACTGATCGACCCCTCTCGCCTTTGGGTCCTTTACACTGACTTCTTTATCGTATAATAGATTGTTAATTCCCTGAAAGATTTGTTCGAGTACCAGTCGTAGCTTTGTAATTGGATTACCTATGACCACGGTGGTCATATCTCTATCTGTACAGTAGAAAAAAATGTCCTCGTCAGAAAAGTGCGGCTCACGGTCACTTTTTTGAACCGGCGGGCACGGGTCGGGGCGCCATGACGAAGATGGGTTTACTGAAGGGTTCACCCAAAAAATACATACGCCCGGTCTCTCGCGCGAAGAGGAACCCGAATAAGAAGTCGCGCGCTTTGAAAACCCTACACGTGGCAGCCATCAGGTCCCCTGGGCGGAGCTCAGTCACCAGCATGGTCGTCCCCGAAAAGGAAAATATCCCAAGATCTGACGAGGCTTTACTTTTGCCAAGTCTGACGAATTCAGAAATCGAGTTGCGATACACGTCAAATGGTTCGCCACTACTTTTTGAAAAATATAAAGGCGTTTATAAATCACCTAGGGAAAACTAGGACCTTGTAATGAATCAAGATGGAGGAATTACTCTCTTACGTTCACAGCCTGCGTGATGAGATCGAGAAGCTCAAGTCTGAGTTAGAGATCAGACCGCCCCCGAAAAAGCGACGCGTGGTGGAGGAGAGGATCCAGTGTAAGGGGACTACCAGTAAGGGTGGTCCCTGTCGCAACAATGCCCTCTGTGGTTCTGAATACTGTAAGATGCATGGAGAGAACAACACCAGACCTGAGAAGCCCAAGAAAGAACCGAAAGTAACTACACCCAAGCCTAAGAAGGTCATCCCCGAGCACTGTCACGCGTGTGGGGTATCTCCTACCACGGAGTGTCAGCTGTGCCAGACACATGGTGACGTGTTGGATCCTAACCTGCCACGAGAGGAATTTGTCGGGGAGGATGATGATATGCTTATCCGGTCCCTCCGGATTTTGTGGGCATCGGAGAATACTCAACCTCTAATTTGCTCATGACTTTTTTGAAATCTTGAAAAAAAAAGTCTAGCCGAAAATGAAAACTAATTTTTTCATGAGGATCAGCCGCCACAACACGCCGCGTGGGTAGCACGGCGTCCGTGACCGACCCCCGCGAAAAGCTGTAAAAACCCCGTGAACGGTTTCGTCTTATGTTCCCGGACACGTCCACCGGTATGAAAATCGTCGACCCACCTGATCAGTGGGGCGGCGCGCACGAGTACCTGGAGAACCATGAGCGAATCTTGACCCTCCAATTACGGGTCACGCGTGTCAAACAGAATCTTGGCATTTCCAAAGGGGTTGATGATTGTTCTGAAACTCGTTTCAAAAATCTCATTGGAACGCCGGAGGATTACGTTGAATTTATAAAAAATCACAAAGTCACCCCAACTCAGAAGCATTTTGATTTGCTAAGGGTGTGTGAAGAGGAATTAATTTCGGATTTGAAATTCTGGGAGAGAGAAGCTCTGTGTCACCAAAACGCGCTGCGCGAGGCCCGCGAGTGCAAGGGCGTCCCCTAGCGACACCTTGTAAAACGACTTATAAATCGAAACACGGTTTCGTTTGGTGTTCCCGACACGCACGCCGTTGGTGTCGTCGTCCGTTTCGCTCTCTACTGTCAGGCGTGGGTTGCCAGGCTGGCACTTTCATGCGTCGCGTAGGTTTTTTCGAGGTTCTGAAAGATATTATTGACGGTCTAATAACCGGTGATCTACCATCGTATCTGACCAAATGAGGCGCGAACTTGAGATTCGGAAATTGGAACTCAAGGGTTTCAAAGTATACACCGTGAAGGGTAGGCACCATAGGGTGTGCAGCGTATGCAAAAAGGAGAATTGGGTCGTTGGCGACTCGTACGTATACCCATTTCCATACGTGGACCCGAGTGATAAATACTGTTTGGATTGTGCAATTTTGAAACACTGCACCCCCCGAATTAGGCGGGAAACTGTGAGAAAATGCTCTATATGCAAACAGTCTGGACATAATAGCCGCACGTGTAATCATCGAATCTAGATATTTTACGCGTTTTCTCTTCGTCCCCATGACAAAAATTGCGGCGCGGCCTCCTCGGCACGCTAGACGTCGTCGAGTGAACTCTTGCATCACCACCATTTGAGACGCTAAACGGCTTCGTATAGCGTTCCCGACACCAGATCCGGCGACGCCCTGCTCCATATCTCCATCGACGCACCGATGCCCACGCTCTCTTCACAGCCCGCCACTCTCTCACCTATGGACATAGCTCAATTTATGGACCTCTCTAAGCGCTTCAATCCGGTATCCTGGGAAAATAAGCGCAACCTGACTTTTGGCGGGGATTTTATGGGATATGGTGTTCGCATGGAAACTTTTGGTATAGGGTTAGGCTACGACAAAAATGGCAAGAACCTGACCCGCACTGTCCATCTCATCGTCAATCTGGCAAAAAACCCGCGTGATGACTGGTTGACAGGACAGGACGACATCAATTTATTCGTCCATAACCTCCCTGTGGCAGTCGAGAAGGACAGCCCCAGCTATGTCTATAGTGATCTGAAAAAAAGGGTTTTTCAATGCCTGTCAGACGAGGAGATATTAAGACTGCTGGACAGAATGAATCATATCTCAATTGATGTTTTACACTTTGATGACAAATGGAAGGGTCATTTTGATTCGTATGAGGTTCAGTGGAAGCGCGCTCGCCAGGAGTGGCTAATGCACGCATGCAGCCTGCGTGCGATGTCCATTACCCACATCAAGCAGGTACACACCTACACTGACCCTGATACCCTTTTCGGTATCGCTGGCACATCCGATTCGCTGCAAGTTTTGTGCTCAGACCCTGAAAAGAAAGACTACTTCTTTTCAAGAATTGATTACAAACAAGTCTCATTGCTTGGGCATGTTCAAAAATTAATGGACTCTGCTGTCATGAAGGTACCCGCGGTACTGGAGCTCATTATTGATTTTCTAAAAGGAATCATCAACACTGGATTTATGGCACCCGCTTGCCATACAATGATTTTCCAGCGAATCGGATGCCTCGACAAGCTGACGAGGTCTGTACTACTGCGACAGGTCTATACTGGAGTAAGAAAGCCACCACCTGAGACCTGGGTGGCCGCCATCTTCCCTCACCATGACACGCAGTGTTGCAATGATTGGATGTCTGAGCCTCCTTCTTTTATGGATGACCGTGGTGACTTTATCGAGACACCGTTTTGCAGCGACTGCAATGAAGATGGGGGAAATAAACAGCCTTGTTCCTGTACCAGCAAACTAAAACCTGACATATGTGACTTCCTCATGGAAAAGGGTGTTTCAATTCCTCCACGGTTCTGGAATCTCGTGGCTTATTATAATCTTGCCTTCCTTGGACACTATTTGCATGTGAACCACCCTTATGGATTCAATCTGCAGATTCATCATGGTTGTGTTGAAAAAATGATTAAATTCGACTCCACTGGTTTCGCTGCTTTTCTAAAGGAATACGATTACATTGATGAGCCAATACGTCAAGAAATCAACAGGCTTTCCAGCAGCTTAAGCACATCGATGAGAGGTATGCTGCAACCTATGAATAAAAAGCGTCGCCGAGACCATCTGCACGACTGCATGGAGCTCCTTGACCAGAACACAAAGAATATCCCCGAACAGTTTTACATTGAGATGTCTTCATTGTTTAAGAGAGCATATGAATAATATTTTAATAAAAAACCCTAGGTACGTCTACGTTTTGATGGTCTGATGTTCATCGCCATGTTGACAAGTTCGGCCTTTCTCATCTTTGAGCCGTACTTCCTTGCGAGTGGTCCCGCTATTTTCACGAAATATTCAATAAGTTGTGAAGTTGACAGTTCGCTGAATAATTTCCTGCGTTCGCCCCGGTTCATGCTTTTCATCAACTTTTCCGCATTAGAAAACTTCCCAATTGCCATAAAGTACCTTGCAATTTCACGCACATACTCGCGTTCATCGTTCGTTTTTGCATTTTTTAGATTCCTGGATGTTTTTAGACCGGTGATCTTGTTTATTCTATTAAGTGTTACTCTCGGTGTCAATACCCGCCGCAGCGAAGTTGTGTCCGTGTAGATTTTTGGTTTACCATCCTTATTAAATAATTTGATCTTCTTGTAAAGGGTTGTCATTAATCTATACGGAGATATTTTTAGGGTTTCCGGGAACCATGAGCACAAAAATTGCGGCGCGGCCTCCCTCGGCACGCTAGACGTCGTCGAGTGAACTCTCGCAATGGACGCAACCCTCACTGACACTGATAAGCTTATTCTGCTCGCACACCGTCTGGGACTCCGCAAAGAGGATATGGTTCCTGCAAAATTCGACGAGATCGCCCGTGCATGGAAAGTCCGAGAGCTGGAACATGGTAAAAAGAGGCGCAGGCGCAAGGAGGACGCCCTCACATATTTAAGGGAGCTCAAGGAACGATTGAAAGACAACAAGGATACTTACGACGAATTCCTAGCGATAATGAAGGATTTCAGTGCACGAAGGTAGGACACCCAACGTTGCTGACCACAGCCGCCATGGTGAAAGTCATTTCCTCTTGAACAGAATTGACACGGAAGCAGTAACCAAGCGAGTTAAGACGATTTTGAAGGGTCACAGAGACCTCATCCCTGGTTTCAACCAATTTCTCCCAAAGGTGGATACTGCCTTTTTTTTCTTTCCGGCAGCGTGTGTCAGACTACCTGTTGTTGATCTAGGGCCAAGAGATCCGTGTTGAGGATTTAGACAAGCCTAAGTCCAACTGGAAGGAAGAAATGAAGAAGATACAGGAAAGGTTCGGGAGAAATCGACTTCATTATCTGGAGGGGTGCGTGGACGACACCGTGAAGCCATTCAGGGAACGAGTGTAATATGGTACACTCAGTGACTGCTAGGGATTCCGATTAATCCACTATAAAAAATAACGTACGAGGAGATATTTTTTAGGGTTTCTGGGAACCATGAGCACAAAAATTGCGGCGCGGCCTCCCTCGGCACGCTAGACGTCGTCGAGTGAACTCTCGCATCACCACCATTTGAGACGCTAAACGGCTTCGTATAGCGTTCCCGACACCAGATCTGGTGACCCCCTGCTTCATATCCGAATCCATCGGCGCATCGATGTCCGCGCTCACGCCACCATGCTCACCAAAGGAGCTCATCCGTAAACTGGAAAAAAGATTTGACTTTGCCCACAACACACACGATGAGATCGAAGAATGGGATGAGGGACTATTTGAGACACTCGAGGAAAATACATTGGTTTTCAATTGGGAGGGAGACTACATTGCCGAGTGTGACGACCCTGACGATCCCATTGTAGAGCGCATCTATAAGTGGATTCTGCGAAAGGGCTGGTCCCTTATAGAGCACCCCCTCGACTCGAACTGCTGGCTGCTCGCCCCGACAAGCTCATGCACCCGTCCCCTCAAGCTGGTAGACTTGTGTCCACACCTCGAAGATACCAAAGCGGCTCAATCTGGGGTCGCGAAGTGAATTGCCGGCTGCTCGCCTGACAACCTCATGCCCCATCCTCTCGAGTTCATATCCAGGACGATACCAGCAGAGCGACTTTCAGAATGGATAGCTGACTTTAGGGCTTAAGCACCTTTTAATAAAAACCAAGCACAAATGACGAGACTTTAGGGTTTAAGCACGAGGCAAGCACAAATGACGAGACTTTAGGGTTTAGGGTTCAGAGGCGGGAGGGCAGAAAATCCCAGGCGACGACGATTTTTTTTCTCAACTACATATTGAGGAGGAGCAAACCCTAGTAACCATAATTGCGCCGCGCATCTGACTGTTTACTCTTACCAGATGCGCGGGGCAAAAAAATATACA
>MDSZ01064727.1_pt1 | contig 25495 bp, 14 predicted proteins | sample 811201 | NCBI WGS metagenome assembly MDSZ01 (sample SAMN05326647, study PRJNA326480) | marine metagenome | isolation source: seawater | place: Indian Ocean: North | collected 2010
ATTGGAACCATCGAAAATCATACGGGTTTGAAAAAGCGTATGATTTTGGAACCATTTTGTTATTTTCGTCTCTATCGACGCGAAGAACGACGTATTCGCTCATCAAATCAGCGCGGAAGGTTTTTTTTTTTTGCTGACGCAGACTCGAATCGTCTTTGGGAGAGATGGAGAAGAACCGAAAACGTACATTTTTAGATGGAGAGAGGACGAAAGAGTGATTTTGACTTACCGACAACAAACTTTTCTCTCTCTCTCTCTCTCTTGTGTGTGTGTTGTCTTTTTTGAAAAATAAAAGGTTGACGACAGCACGAACATCAAAGAACAAATGGACCATTACGACGACGCGTACGGGTTCGCGCGCGTCCAATCGGTAATATTAACGGCGAAAGAAAACAAAACGCTCGCGTCGAAAGAAGCGTTCGAGGAGATGGAGGCGCTGGAAAAATGGTTCGTTTCGGTGGAATACGACCACGTCGGAGAGCAATATTCCGGGAAAGTGAAGTATGAGAATTTGTGCTATAAAGTGGTAGACACGACGGACGAGACGCCGTGTTTCCACTTGACGCCGTTGGACTGTTTCAAACAAGGGATGCAGAGCTTGCCGGGGCTTACGAACAACACCAAGTATACGCAGTCGTACACTTCGAGAGCCGATTTCTCGGACGAGTCGCAGTTTGATTTTGGAACCGATTTTACCAAGGCATTTATCGATGATAGTTGCAAGGAATGGTATAACGTGCAAACACCCTTGAAGATGATTTTTGGTGGTACGACGGACAATGATGAAGGGGATTCGGCTGTCGTGAGTAGCCTCGGCGCGATGCGCAACGTGTTTGCCACGCGGACGGCGGAAAAACTCGCCGAGAGAGGAGTATTGACGACGGAGTGGCTGGATAGTGGCGACGTGGAGACCGATATTCTGGGTTGCCCTCTGGATGTGACTGCTGCTGATTGCTCGTGCGTGGATTCGTTTGCGATTACGTCCGTGGCAGCGTACGGGTGCAGTCCAAACGGTGGAAGTCAGCCCGCCACGTGCTGCGACGATTTTATGGAACCATTTTCCACGCATCCGTGCGCAAGATATTTGTACCAAAGGAACCCGTCCGCGTCAGCTATTGGGAGTTTAATCCTCACGAGCTGTGGATTACCGGCAATCGATATGGGTACGTCGGACTGTCATTTGCAACCGGACGGGGTGACCAAGTATCAACAGCCGTACACAGGGTACGATACAACGAAGACGGCAGAGGAGTGTCAAGTGATCATGAGCGACGCAGAATTGATTGCGGCATGCGACGATTTCGAGAACTCGTACGAAAACGCGACGAAGTGTTGCGCGATGGTTTACGACGCGTCGAAACAGATGTGTCACTGCCGCTATTTGGACACCACGCCGGAGCAGGCGTATTTTAGTACGTTTGGAAAAAACTTTGAGACGTACGCGGGAAAGTGTCTCAAGGACGACGAATCGTACGAGGCGTGTCCGCTCGTGCCACCGCCGCCATCGCCACCTCCACCAGGCGAGGGTTACAGTTGTATCGGAAGTTTAAATGATTATTTGACTGCCTTGCAATTGGCAATGGCGGATACATCAAATCAGGCGAATGGCTTGGCTATGTGTACTTTAGCTCAGGCGTATTACGGTAACTATTGCATGTGTGACGCAAATGTCATCGCGGCTGTCACTGCAGACCCTGCTCTTGCATCTGCTACCAGTGACTTAATTAACCAGAGAGTCGCCTCTAGTTGTGGCACGGTCAATATCGCCGTTCGAGCGCACGCGTGCGCCTCCACGCAAAAAACGCAACACGACACGTGCGCGAGTAATTACGACGATTACCGAACCAAATGCCTCACTGTACTTGGAACAGTTGCCGCAGGGGGGACACCGACAGGTGGGGAACTTTTCAGCTGCTGCAACGCTGCGAACGTAATGGCAGCAGATGAGTGCCCGTGCGTCAACGTGGACGACGGATATGGCGTCGACCGGTCCATTTCTTCGACGAGTGACATTCGACTTAGCTTTATTCTTAACGCTCCTGGCCAAGGGTGCGTGGATGTACTTGGTTCGGCAGGATTCACGGCAAACACGTACACCTGCACGTCACCGCCATCGCCGCCGCCATCGCCGCCGCCGCGTGATCCGACGTACACGCTGCCGAGGCACGTGAGACACCCGGTGGACGAATCCGAAGCGGAATCCATCTTAGAAGGATGGGAAAAAGCGTGGTTGGATGGCATCGAAGAAGCGACGAAAGATTTCGAACACATCGATGTGACGTGGTACGCCGCACGATCTCTCGAAGACGTCATTACCGACGCCTCGAGATCGGCGTACGGATTCATCGCCATAGGCTATGCTTTGGTGGTTGTTTTTTGCTTTGTCTTCTTCATCGAAGGTCTCTTCGCGCAGAGAGGGAAACCACCAGGACCCGTACCGGCAATCTTAGCCACTATCGTGTGCATTCTTAGCACGGCAGCTTCTCTCGGATTTGCCGCGTTATACGTCGAAGCTGGGTTGAAGTTCAACGCCATGACATTGCAAGTCGTTCCGTTCCTCGCACTCGGTCTCGGGATGAATGATTATTTTGTGTTTGCGAAATACGTCGGAATATCCCACGCTGAAAGTCCGAAAGGGTCGTCCGCGCAATACATAATCAGAAAAGCTTACAGAAAAGCCGGCGCGAGCATCACGGCGAGTTCGGTGACGAATTTTGCTGCGTTTTGTCTTGGCGCAATCACGCCGATTCCAGCCGTTCGCGCGTTTTCTATTCAAGTCGCCATGACTGTCGTGTGTAACTACATCGCCGCTGTGGTTATTTTTCCGTGCCTTTTGCTCTTCGATCTCCAAAGACACGTAAACGCGAATCCGGACGCCGTTGGTAATCGTGGACATTCGACAAAGAAGGAAGAATCCAACAGCAAAGATGCCGATAGTTCTTCGTGCGTCAGATGTTTGGGCGCGCTAGCGAGCTTCATCTTTCGACTGGCGTGTGTTCTTCTTTCGGCTGGATTTTTTGTATTTTGTGCCGTTGGAATCGACAAAGTCAAGTTGGGATTAGACCTCCAAGACGTCGTGCCTTCGTCCTCGTATATTTACGACTACGCTTTGAATACGAGAGACTATTTTGCGACGTACCAGGTGTCGCTCGTGTCGACTGGTGTCAACTTTGCGACTACGACTAAAAATCAAGCGTTACTCGAGCATGACTTTGTTACGGCGCCAAACGTGAACGTCGATTACGGCTCAGTGAACTACCTGCGATATTTTGCGGATGAAACGACTGGAAAAGTTTCCGGAGGGGAAGTTTGTGGCGAGGATGTGGTTTGGTTGTACGATTACATCAATCTCAGTGACGAATCGTTGGAGGAGTGTGCGTCTATCAACTCAGACGCGACTTTAACTTCTTCCGAGCAGAAGTTGAAGTGCTTTCGAACGTGCATGAATGCAGAGCCACAAATGGCGTACGCGCCAACTACTCATAATCCGAACGTTACGGAGGCTTCGCAGACGTACAGGTGCTCGTACAACGCGACGAATAATCACTGCGTATGCCCTTGGCGTCAAGTGTACAAACCGTCGCTGTATAATCAAAACTTGCAAACGTTTCTCGACGGAGGCGAGAGAGGCCAAATTTCGCAAACGCTTATGGTAACCAATTCTACGCCAACGGATGTGGGTTACACGACCATCAGCAACGTGCGCGCCATCTTTTACGTGGAGGATGTTTTCACTTTAGAAGACAAATTAAATCACATTCGCAACGCGCGAAAGATTGTTGAAAATTCTACGCTCGTCACGGAAGATGGTGCGACGGTATATCCGTTCGACTACTCTTTGTACGCGTTGAACGAACAGTATTTGAACATAGAAAAAAATACTATACGAGGTTTAGGCATTTCAGTGGCGATTTCTTTTGTCGTCATGTATCCGTTTGTAACCTCGTTGTGGCTCGATGTTATTTTGACCTTTGTGATTGCGGTTATTCAAATCGAGCTGTACGGGTTGATTCATTGGATTGAATTGAAATTAAACGCGGTGACGATGGTAAACCTAATCATGACTGTCGGTATTTCGATTGAGTTTGTCATTCACGAAGCTCGCGCGTTTGCAGAAGCGAAAGGTACGAGGCCACAGCGCGCGGCTCAGGCGCTTTCAGAAATGGGACCGGCTATTTTTGCGTCCGCTTTCACGACGTTCTTGGCGATACTTCCGATCGTCGGCGCGGATTACGAGTATTTCCAGATGTATTTCTTTCGTATGTACGCGATGATTTTGTTTGTTGGCTTGTTCAACTCGTTAGTGACGCTTCCTGCGATATTATCCTTCATTGGCCCGCCGGAGTTGATCGAAGACGCGGTTCACGATTCGGAAGTGAAACTCGACGAAGAAATGGTTTAATAAGGGAGACAGAAGATGAAAACATGACCAATGGATGGTTTATTGTGATGCTGTGCATCAATATTTAACATGTGCATCAATATTTAATACTATTACATATAATACGTGTGATACCAAGACACAAATTATAAAAAAGAAATGGAATGAAAAATTGAGAATATACATAGTACCAGGTACCAAGTGGTACCGGTACCTAGGTATATACAATCATCAACTCAATCAATCTTGTCTACTTTCTCTCCCGTTTTTAAATCCTTCACCTCTATATCCCCAGCCTCCGGTTCCTTCCTCAACTTTTCCTGCTTGCCGTCCTCGCGCAAACGCTTATCTATAGATTTACAAATCCTCTCCACGATCGTTTCCACACTTGCGCCGTACGCGTCTCCCTCCTCGCCATTCACCGAAACTGCAATGTCACATTCCGCGTACATCTTCCCTCTCTCTTGCCACAACGACTGTATTTTCTCTTCGATGTTCGAAATCTGCGCTTCTTCGTCTTTCTCCTCGGCCGAAAGACACTCCTTTAACAATGGTCTCGCGCCGATGCCGTCTTTGTGCACGCGCCTTGCCAACGTTCGATGGTTGCCTTGTAAACACACCGTCACGCCGTTGTGCAAGTGCATCCAGTTATTTCTCTGCGTCACGATACCTCCGCCGGTCGAAACCACCACTCTTTTGTACGATGCCACTTCCGCTAATATCGCGCTTTCCGTCTCTCGAAACGCCGCCTCTCCGTCTTCCTCGAATATCTCGTGCACTTTTTGCTTGGTTATTTGTTCGATCAACGCATCGGTATCGAAGTAGCCGTACCCCAAAGACCGCGCGAGTTCTTTACCGACCGTTGTTTTCCCGGTCCCCATGAGACCGACGAGGAAAACGGAGGCAGATTGGAGCGCGTCCGAGGTGCTTTGGTGCGAAGAAGACGACGCCGACGCCGTCACATTTTGGCGACGCGCCGACGACGTCCTCCTTCTCCTCCCCACGCTCGTGTTCTTCTTCGGTGCGTTGTCCCGCGTTCTCCTCGTCCCGCGAGACGCCGCTGCTGTCGTCGTCGTCGCCGCCGCCGCCGACCTCCTCGTCGTGGCGGTGGTCGGGTGGTGGCACGTCGCGGCGGGGGCGCACCCGAAACCCATCGTCATATGTCGTCGTCTCCAAAGGTTCTTCTTCTTCTTTTTTTGGATATACTCCGAAAGCTGCCCTTTTTTTTCTCTCGTCATAATTTAAGGTGTTAAACCCTAAGACCTTTTGGAATACTTTGCGGCTCTTCGAAAAACTCCCTCCTCCTCCTCCTCCTCCTCCTCAGAAAAAACGTGTCGTCAAAGAAGAAGAGATTTAAAAAGAAACACCACTACCGAGACGAGATGGCACTGATCGTCGGGGACGATTTCCAACACATTTTGCGCGTGTTAAACACGAACGTCGATGGTCGCGAGAAGGTGAGACGAAGGTTTCGTTTTTTACTCGTTCGCGAGTGGGCGTTTGGCGTTCGGATGTGCGGTCTCTTCTTCGTCGTTTTCCGGGGAGGCGAAGCCCTTTTTGGGATCGTGCGGGTCTCTTTTGGGTCGAATCGCATCTCGAGACGAGTGGGAAAGATGGAACGCGACTCGCGCGCGCGACGGTTCTTGGCGCGGTGGGAATATTTGCGCGCGCGAATGCGTCTCGTTCGAGCCCTTTGGATGCTCGCGACGCGCGCGAAGCGGCGCAAAAAGCGATGTCATTCTTTCGTTTTTTTCTCAAAACACACACAAAAAGGGGAGAGCTTTTATAACCCCACGCGCGTGTCGTGTTCCTCGAGCAAAACGTTTTGTGTACTCACCACGCGACAAACGCGATTTCTTTTCTCGTCACGCAACAGGTCATGTACTCTCTCACGAAAATCAAAGGCATCGGTCGTAGATTTGCCAACATCATCTGCAAAAAGGCGGAAATCGATATGGGTAAAAGAGCTGGGGAACTCTCCGCTGCTGAACTCGAATCGTTGATGGTCATCGTCTCCAACCCGAGACAGTTTCGCGTGCCGGATTGGTTTTTGAACAGAAAGAAGGACGTCAAGGACGGTAAATATTCGCAGTTGACGTCCAACCAGTTGGATACCAAGTTGAGAGACGACATCGAGAGGTTGAAGAAGATGAGAAACCACAGAGGTTTGAGACACTACTGGGGGATCAAGGTGAGAGGCCAACACACGAAGACGACTGGGAGAAGAGGGAAGTTGGGCAGATAAACGCGAGGTGCGTGTTTGGACAGTTCACTTTATCAACGCAACCGATATGTCGCGTTGCAAATGTATGCGTTACGTTTCCGCACGCGTGTTTGTCGGTGTTTGATGAACTTTTGAACTTTTTTGTAGTCAAGACTTAATAATAATTAGAGGGAAAAAGAGAAGCGCGAGAGAAGCTCTTCTCGACTAGACGTGTTTGTAGTATTCTACACAATATTTAGCATTACACAATGTACAAAGTATGTATTCATTTCTATCGCAAACTAGTATTTTCCTAACAAATCATCATCTATATGAACTCCTCGTCCACTCTGTTCTTCGTCCTCGGATCTTCTCCGTCGACCAACGGAAAGCACAACTTCAATCGAAACGCGTCCGTCCCGCTCAAATAATATCTTCTCAACCGCTTATCCCGAATAAAACCTAAGTTCTCGTACAACTTCAACGCTCCAATATTCGTACTCTCTGCCTCTAACACGCACTCGTCCGCGCCCATCTCGTGCATCACCTCCAAAGCGCGTTCGACGAGCATAGACCCGAGGCCTAACTTTCTGGCCTCTGGGGCGACGACCAACATGGCCACGTATCCTCGAAACGACCCGCGATGGTCGTCTAGTTTACACACGACCGTGCCTATGCACTTCCCCATCCCATCATAATCTTCATCTCCAGACGAATACACGAGAAACGTCAGCTGAGGCCACTGGTTCAGGAAATATCGATACGTGAATATCGAATACGGTTCGCTGAGTTGCTGCTTAATCAGAGTGGAGATTTCGGGAAGCTGTTTGTCTTCGTCCGTGTATTGCGTGAAGGTTAAGGTTTTGTGAACGTTCGCGGAGGAGATGCGAACAGTTTCCGGAGGGCGAAGAGGAGGGATGGGAGGCGGTGGACCCGGTTTGACGGGCATTTATTGGGGAAAGTGGTGCCCGTGTTCGAAAAAAGAATTATGTGGGGAAAAAGAATCCTGTCTACAAAGCCATTCTCGCGTGACAAAAGTTGACAAAAGATATCAATAACGTTTCTCTAACTCGAAAACTCGCCTTCGCTTTCCATCTTGGCCAACGTTTTGGAAACGGTTTCCGCAATCGAATCCCGCCAATTTTTGAAATCTTTTCGAATCGGAGCCCAATATCGACCTCGGTTCGGGTCCGCTTTCGAGGCGCGAACGAGGACGTCCTCTTTCGGCGAGGAAGACGCAGAGACGTCCGTCTTGGCTTTCTTCGTCTTCTTGGAGACGGCGTTCAGATTATTTTCCGCGTCATCTTCTAAAGACTTTTCAAATGCGTAGTAACGCACCCACATGTCACCGTCTTCTGGGCGTAACGTGGCGGCTCTGTTGAACCACGCACGAGCTTTGTCTAATTTTCGGTCGTTCAAGAATAAGCGCGCGACGGCGCAGACAACGTCCGGGTCGTCGTCGCACGCTTTGAGCGCATCCACGGATCGAGCTTTGCGTTGCGGTCGAGGCGCAGATTTGATGGCTTCGGCGTGGAGGATACCAGATTTAGGGCACTCGCGCAGGGCCCTGGCTAATAGCGCGGACGCGGCGGTATATTCGCCAAATTGTTTTTCGATGGCAACGGCTTCAAGCCATAACTCTGGGATTTTCGGGTTCTTCAACCGGGCTTGCTCTAACGTCGCTCGCGCTAAACCGAACTTCTTTTGGAGCACATCCAATCGGGCTTTGGCAATCCACATCGGCGCGGCGTCTGGACATTTCTTCAATCCTAAATCATATATTTTCCTCGCTTCGGCGTAGTTTTTTTCTCTCTCTTCGAGTTGGCCGGCCATGATCCACAGTTTCCAAAATTTTGGATGCAACGCTCGGCCTTTTTTCAAGACATCGCGTTCTTCCTCCATGTCGTTCATTTGTCGAGCACACACCGCAGATTTCATCCACACCCTGGCGGAGTTTGTCTTGTCCCCATTTTCTCTATTGCGTGCGTTTTTCAGGAGTAAACTCGCACGTTCTAACTCTTCGTTTTCAAATTCTAACTTGAACGCTGCCAACCAAATGTCCTCGTTTTCAGGATTGGCAGAAAACGCCTCCTCTAAAACCGTTCGCGCGCCCGTCACGTCGCCTTGTAACCATCGTTCTTTTGCAGCCATGAGCCACAAGATTTCTTCGTTCGGAAGTTTCGTTGTCGCATCTCGTAAGACTTGGTCCATGCCTTTAAAATTTTTGCAATTCTTTTCCAGCATCGCGGCGTCGATCCAGATTTCCACGTCATCTGGGAAAAGCTCTATGATTTTCTTTCGAATCGTTCGCGCGACTTCAACTGAGCCGCTCTTTTCAAACTCGGTCGCGTCTGCCGCGTACGTTAGTTTTTTATCTAATTGGTCCACGTTCTCGCCTATGACCGCATTGACAATCGCGCGACACGTTTCCAACGATTGCGGCTCGCTCTTTTCGCACGTCTCGGCTTCTTTCAACCATAAATCTCGGTCGATTTTCACGTTCTTACCTCTCAAAGACTTAATCGCCCGGTCGATTATTTTCTGACACATTTTCCCATTCCCGTTAGCTTCTTCTAACCGCGAAGCGGTGACCCAGATCGCGCGTTCTGTCGGCAACGTTTCTCTCGCTTTATTCAAAACCTTCCTTGCGTTGTCGTAAGACTCTAATCGAGCTAACGCGAGCCACAACTCGACGTGTTGTGGACAGCACTCCGTGGCTCTTTGGAGCAATGCTCTCGCATCGCTCTCGTCGGATAAATCCACCAACGCTTTCCACAATCGAACAGAATTCGGGACGTTTTCTAACGCTTTCCTTAAAACTCTTCTTTTGCGATCTTCGTCTTTTTCCGCTTGCGTCGCTCGCATCCAAATTGCGACTGAGTTAGGCAACGATTCCACCGCCGAGGCTAATATGGCTTTCCCTTGATCGGATCCCGTGCCATGTAATCGAGCGGCTTCGATCCACGCGTCTTCGCTCTTTGGACACGCCTCGCACGCTTTCCTGGCGAGATCTTTCGCCGCTTTCAATTTCCCAGCAATCTCTTCCAAGCGGGCGGCGGCGATCCAACCCGGCGCGTGTTTCGGGTTTGTGTTTATCACCGACTTCAAAAGCAAACGAGCTTTCTTAATGTCCGAAATTTCTGCTGCCGAATTAATTTTCAACGACGACAGAGAGGTTAAATACCCTCTCGGATCTACCGTAGATGAACCGTTTTGACTATCTTGCGATTGTTGCTGCTGCAAACCGTCTAGTTTCAATCCCAATCCTAATCCTCTGGCCTCTCCAACAGCGGTTAAATCTGTGCTCGTTCCATCTCCTCTGTCCGTCCCTTTCTCGTGATCTTCATCCGTATTTACCGTCTCTCGTTCTTTCAACGCCGCCGACAACAACGTATCCGGCGCCGGCGTGAACCGTTCGTACGCTTTACTCTTCTTAATGCTATAATCTCCAATTTCCGGGATCTGGTCCCATTCTTCCTCGGTCACGTCGCTCAATTTTCTCTTCAGCTCTGCGAATTGATCTTTAATCGTCCCTTCCTTCATCGCGTTCTTCCCTTCTTTTCGTTCGCGTTTCATTTTCTCCTTCTTCGCTTTCGTCCTCTCGTCCGCGTCGCAAAACGCGTCGATGGCGGCCCATATTCGATCCGCTTCCTCGTCGTCTTCATCGTAATCCTTGTCGTTTGTCCCGTTGTTGTTCTTCGCGAACAACCCCGCGTCGTCCTCGTCGTTTCCTCCTCGTCGCCTTCCTCTCTCGTCGTCGTCGTCCGGTTCCTCGACGTCGCCTCCTCCAGAGGCATTATTGACCACCGTCACTTTCCCAGCGGCGGTGTGTTTCACTGCCCCGCCGATATCCGAGCGCGTCGTAAACCCGGTCGCTCCTCGCCCGACGCCCGCGACGTAATTCGACGGCGCTCGTTGTTTCAAGAAGTCCAGTTTCGAGACCACCTTCGGCGGGACGCCAGCCATGATTACTCTCGTCGATGATGCTCTCTCTCAGTCCAATTTGCGACACCACCACCACCAACAAAAGCGATTCAGACGCTCAAATTTTCCAATCCGCTTTTTACCACTCCCAAACACACGGGAAAAAAGAGAATGTGGAATTGTTGCGCACAAGGGCACAAAGCACACCTTTTTCCCAAAAGTTGTGCGTGTTGTGCGAGTCCAACAACCACTTTCAAAGACGATCTCTTTCTGTCTCTCGCTCTCTTTAGTAGTAGTATTTATTTAGAGTGGGAGGAGGAGGAGTAAAAAAAGCGCGGTGTTTTTTCAAGTGCCGTTTTTTTTCCCCGTGTTGATATATAAAAAAAATAAGGGTTTAGGGTTTATGGATTTTACAAAAAAAAAGATGCATTTTTGAAGGCGTTTTTTTTTCCCACATGCAGAGAAAAAAAAATCCAAAAAATCTCCTTTTTCTTTGATACACATATCATCCTTTGTAGTGAGAGAGAGAGAGACTTTCGCGAGACCACCAAACCACCACCACCAGAAAGAAGAAGAAGAAGAAGAAGACTCGTCGTCGTCGTCGCTCTTTTTTTTGTGGTGGTGGTGGTGACCTCAATAGCAGACGTACAACTCAACGAGTACTTGTTTTTTAAGACATTTTTTCCCACAGAAAAAAAAATCCAAAAAAAATCCTTTGTCTTTGATACACATATCATCCTTTGTAGTGAGAGAGAGAGAGACTTTCGCGAGACCACCAAACCACCACCACCAGAAAGAAGAAGAGGAGGAGTAGAGTCGCTCTTTTATTTTGGTGGCTCTTGCGAAGACGTGTGTGCGTGTGCTAAAAATGACGGCGACGACGACGAAGGAGGAGGAGGAGGAGGAAAACGGGTCCTCCTTTTCCTCGGTCGAATTGGAAACGAAGGAGAAGAAGGAAGAAGAATTAGAAGACAAAAAAGGCAACGAGGAGGAGGAGGAGGAGGAGGAGGAGGAGGAGGGGAACTACTTCGGGAAACTGGCGAAGGAAGGGAAAGCGCCGCCGGGGACGAACCCGTTCGCGTTTTCGTCGGCGGTGGTCGACGACGCGGAGGAGGAGACGAAGAAGATGATCGAAGAGGCCAAGAAGCAAACGGAAAAACAACGAGAACAACGAGAAAAAGTCGAGAGAGAAGAAAGAGAAAAAGAGAGACTGGCGGCGGAAAATCGAGGTTTAGAATTTACACCGAGAACAAAAGCCGGCGGCGAGACGACGACGACGACGAAAAAGGAGGTGGTGAGAAGGAAAGTCGTCCGAGCGAAGAGACCGACGACGAAGAGCGATGCCGAAGACGACGACGGCGGCCTTGGGAAGACGAAGCCGAACCCGTTCGCGAGCCTAGTACCGGGAGGAGCGAAAAAGGCAGACGAGAGTAAGGGACAGAAAGAAGACGCACCGCATACCACAACGTCGGCGCAGCAGAAAGGAAACGTGTTCAGTCGTTTGAGCAAGAAAGGAGGGGACGACGAGAAGAAGACGACGACCGCCGCGGCGGAAAAGAAAACGCCGCGCCGCGACCCGGAGAGCCGAAGGAAAGAAAAACAACCCCGCCAAGAGACACCAACACCTACCACCGCGGAACAACAACCAGGACTCGCGCTTTTCCCTGGCCTCGCCAAGTTCAAAGACGCCGACGACGAGACCAAAAAACCGCCGCCGCCGAAGGGAGGCGCGGGCGTCTTTAGCGGATTCTCCGGGTTCGCGCCGAAACCACCATCCAAAGCTGCCGAACAAGAACAACCATCATCATCATCGTTGTTCAAACCGTCCCTGTTTGCCAAAGAGCTCGGCGTGACGTGCACACCGGAAGAAATACGCCCCGTGATGTGCGCGCGCGCTTCCGCGTTTGCCAAAGACATCTTAGACTTTAGATCATCGTAAATGTAACACCTTACATAGTAACACCTTAAACAGTACACATTGGAATTCTTGAAGCCGCGTACTAATGCATCCCCCCCCATTCAAATCCGACTTTTCGCGCGCTTTAAATACATTTGCGAGAGAGAAGAGAGATACGGTAGTTGATTCGTTGTTGTTCGAGAACGACTTATTATTGTTTTACTCGATTTGAAAAAGAAGGATTTTGATGGACTTTGATGAGCGCGAGCCACTTTTGCCACACCACCGATGCCATCGGATGGGTCCCGCGGATGCCATCATCATCGATGATGGAGATGATGATGATGTTCCGACAAAGCAACAAGGTCTCGACACCACCACCACCACCGCGCCGGAAAAGACGACTTTGACGGTCCAACAACAACAACAACAGCGTTCTTCTTCTTCTTCTTCCGTCGTTTTTCCGCTGGTGGTCTTTGCGCTCGGGTTTTTGGCGTGTTGCGTCGGCTTGGCGTCTGTTCGGGATTTGCGCTTTGAGACGGAAAAGAATGGTCTCGGGAAACGCATCAACGCGAAGAATTTGAGTTGGCGAGCGGACGAAAAGATGGAGTCGGTGGAACGCGTGACAAACCCAGGAGGACGACGATCGAAAAAGAAGGACACGACGACGACGACCACCACCACGACGAACAATAACAACAACTTTGCGAAGAAGAAAGGAGGAGGAGGAGGAGGAGAGAGTTTGGAAACAACACACACGGGGCCTCCTGTGAAAAAGGGTGCTGTGAAAAAAGTCACGTGGGAACTGTCGGAATACGCGTCGAAAGACGGGACGCAAGAAAGCGAGCGGAAGAAGACGGCGGCGAACCTGGTAGATGCGTTGAAAGAGAATCACGTGGTGAAAGAAGATAAAGACTACGAGAGACCAGCGAGACGGGAACGGGACATGGCGCGGAATAAGAGAACGAATGCCATCGAGTACTTAGGCGCGTCGAACGAAGAGTACGCGTGGGAACCGCCCGCGGATTTGCCCGAAAATTTTGACGTGCGAGAGAAATGGCCAGAATGTTCCCATTTTATCGGCGAAGCATGGGATCAAGGCGAGTGTGGGTCGTGTTGGGCAATTGCGCCGACGAAAGTGATGAGCGATAGATTGTGCATCGTGAGCGGCGGTCAAATTCAAGAGAGATTATCCGCCTCGGAGATTTTATCTTGCGGTCGGTTGGTGTCAGAATATTCGTTCGGAACGTGTGAAGGCGGGATGCCGGACGACGCGTACGAGTTTGCGAAAGAGTTTGGTGTGGCTAGTGGTGGTAAGTATGGGGACAAGAAAGGATGCGCGGCGTACCCGTTCCCACCGTGTCATCACCCGTGTCAAGTGCAGGAGACACCGCAATGCCCGTTGGAATCTGACAGCGCCCAATGTCAAGGCGATTTGGATGAACACACTAGAAAAGAAGTCGCACAGCACATCGATAAGTTGGTACACTGCCCAGACAGTGATTACGATTGCATGGCTAGGGAGATTTACAACAGCGGTCCGGTTTCGTCGTACGCCGGGACGATTTACGACGAGTTTTACGCGTATAAAGATGGGGCGTATAGAACGAGTGCGGATTCGGAGACGAGAGGTCGATCGCACGGTGGACACGTCATCGAGGTCGTCGGGTGGCATAAAGAATCGGACGGGACGTATTCCTGGAAGATTATTAACTCGTGGTTGAATTGGGGGGACAAAGGGCATGGACGAGTCGCGGTTGGGGAGCTATCCATAGGCGACTCAGTCGAATCGGCGACGATGTTGGCGGATACGAATGTCGCTTGAACTACATGTTGTATGTACGTACTACTTTATTGTGTATAACTAAATGCGCACACTGCGAAGCCTCTTCGTTTTCAGCTCTCTCTCTCTCTCTCTCTCTCTTTACCTTTCTTTCTCATTACACTTTCAACTCTTTACCCTTCAAAGCGGAGACGGAAAACGAAAAATTTGGCGCTTCTCGTAAACGCTCAATCAAAATTTCTCCCAACGCCACGCTCGGGGTTAAGCACCCACCCATTCTCAAGCCGGGTGCTTTATCGGATAAGCTCAAACACAAAGCCGCTTCCACCGCAAGTGCGGCGGTGCCTTTATATCCAGGATCAGCGTCTTTGAATTCAAAATGCGCCACTCTCGGCTCGACTTTTCTACTCGGATCGTTCTTATCCCGTCCGTGTCCGACGACGTACACGTTGGAATACCCATTCTCTAAAATATCTTTGCTCGGTCCTTGCCCTTGCGCAGGCAACATTGTTTTTCTTACCAACCATCTCGTTGGCGGAATAGCAAACAGATACCCGAACGTTTTAATCCCTCGAGCGCCCCATATCGCTTTGGATTCGTCTTCACAAAAATCGCTTTCCCCGTAGCTGAAATCCTCCGCAAAACACGCGTTCTCTTTCTCTTCGTCCCTGACCAAGGAGTAACTCCTCGCGACAACTTTCGAGTTTATCCCGGCCATAATCGACGGCTTCGTAAACTTCTGAGTCGCTTGGTCAAATTCCGGACCGCTTTGCAGTCGCCATTTTTCTTTGATCTCCTTTTTCAATGGCCTCTTCCCGTCTCGACACAACTCCGGCACGAAGTAAAACGGATCCCCCATCTTCTTCAACTCCGCCATCGAGTTATCCGCGATGACGCCAGCCGCGCTCGCAATCGTTCCGCCGCTCACCCCGAGTTTACTCTTCCCCTTGTGCGCCTCGGCTCGTTCGCACACCAAACCGTCCGTTTTAAAGCTCTGCGCGACCGCCCACGACCCGAGATCCCACGGTATGGAGTCGTACCCGACGCAGTTCACGACACACGTTCGACTCGCTTTCGCTTTCTCGTGTAACTTTTCGACGCACTCGCGCACAAAGTGCGGTTCGCCCGTGATGTCCAGGTAATGCGTTTTCGTTGCCACGCACGCCTCGGTCAAATCGTAGCCGAACTTGGCGAACGGGCCGGCAAACGAGAGGACGACTTTCGCTTTTGCCGTCACTTCTCTCATCTGTTCTGGCGTCGTCGCGACGAACACGTCTGGTAAATGTGGTGTCTTTTGATCCTTCCCAACATCACAGCGCTGCTGCGACTGATGACGATATAGATGATGATTGGTCTCCTCGGCGACTCTCTTCGTTTTCTCCGCGTCTCGACCGCTCAGCGCGTACTTGACCGCCGTCCCAGAATATCGCCGCGATAAGTACGTCGCCGCTAACCGCCCTGTAAACCCAGTCGCTCCGAAGACGATCACGTCGTACGGGCGGGACGACGACGGCACGACGTTGGTGTTGTGTGCAGACGTCATCTTTGAAAATTTCGCCTCTCTCTCTCTCTCTTTTCAAAAGCGCGCGCGTGTATGCACGCGGTTCACCACCCTCTTCGACAAAAAAATCTCTCCTCGTCCGAACGAACGAAAACGTCTTCTCAAACGCTCGCGTTGTTGTTGTCGTTGTCGTTGTTTTTTGGAGAGGCGACGCAAACCGACGACTCTCTTTCTCAAAGCGTTCAAAGCGCGTTTCAAAGAGGTGTTTTTTTTTTGTGACGACTTTAATGGGTGCTGTGTTTTCTCTCGTTTGAATAATTACAAAGCGAAAGTCTAAAAATAGAATCAGCAGAAATCAAACGAAGCTCTCGATGTCGACGAGATATTTCTTGAGGAGTAATCCTCAAGACCGTAGCACGCAGACGTACAAAACTAGTAAACTAGTACTTGTGTTTTAATTCATTTTTATCACATTTTAGCACACATCGCACGCACAACGCCATAAAAACACGAAGAGCGAAAAAGAGGGAACGACACCATCACGAACGAACGACACAAAAAAAACCACCTTTACCACCAGTACTCAACGACCCACCACGAGTTGGTGTCTTCGCGGGGTCGCTTTTGTTGCCAAAGCGCCGTTGTTCATCGATCTCGAGAAGAGTCGAAAGAGACGACGACTGGGGTGAACAAAAAACGGCGATGTTATGTGAGAGAATTGGAAAAAAGACGTGTCATTTTGACAACACGGGAGGTCCACTCTCTCTCTCTCTCATTAATAATGACCCAGTCTTTTTCGTTTCATAATAAAAAAGGGAGACTTTTACCCCACACTTTTACCCCACAAAAGAGCTCTTTCTTTTGACGTACCAAGCAGAACAGCAAAGAGTAGTAGTGGCATTCGATCGCACCGTCGTCGTCGTCGTCGTCGTCGTCATGTCCTCTTCTTCTTCGTCGTTCGTGCGACGCGGACGACGGTTTCGACGACGCGACGACGACTTTGACGACTTTGACGACGACGCCCGAAATCGCACGCGCGATGATGATGATGATTTCCCCGGGGAAAAGGAGGAGAAGAACGGACGGTTAAAGCCGACGACGACGACGCCAAAAACGGCAGAGAGGAGGAGGAGGGCACAAAAAACCGACGTAGGAGAGGTTGTTCCGAAAATGATGAAACGCGGCACGCGACCCGGGCCGCGCGGCGACCAGCGACTCGTGTCGCTCGGGAACGGCGATTTGGACGACATTCTCGGCGGCGGCGTCCCGTTAAACGCGTGCTTTGGAATCTTCCTCGCGGACGACGACGAGAGCTTGGCGTCGCCCGCGGGGGCAATCGCGAACCTGCTCTCGAGACTGTTCCTGAGCGAAGGCGCGGTCGCGACGGCACAAGACGGGATGTGGCTGACCACGGACGACTTTTGGACACAACACCAAGAAAAAAAGGGAGGAGGAAGAGATGCGAGAGAAACACTTCCAAGACTGATTATGGATGAGACACAAACGAAGCGCGACGACGACGAACGCGATATCATGGACGACGACGCGGACGAGAAAGCAAAAACAAGGTCGAGCGGCGCCGGTGGCGACGGATTAAAAATCGCGTGGCAATATCGACGGTATTTAGAACAGAACAAACGAGAGAGTGCAGAGAAGAGGAGTGGGAGTCGCGCGAGTACTAAAGCTGAAAGTAAAATGAAGAAGCCGCGAGCGTTTTGCCACGATTTCGACGTCACCCGAGCGTACTCGAACGAAGAGGCGAAACGCATTCCGATCAACGTGGTGCATTGCGAAGTGAGCCAGGAAAACGTTGGCGCGACGTTTGAGGCGGTCAAAAAGTTTGGAAACAAACTCGTTGAAAAAGATATCGTTGGACGAATAGTAATTGAACCGCCTCGAGCGTTACTCGACGACCCGTCCAACGCGACCGTCTTCAAGAGATATCTGGCGCTCCTCCATGCGGTGAAAGGTTTCATGCAACGAAGTGATATGGAACATCGACTGGTTTTATTTGTTTTGTTTCCATCGAAACGTTCGTTATCGAAAACTAAGTTAAACGACTTACGACAAACGTGCGATTGCTACGTCGAAACGGCGTCCTTGTTAAATCCAGAATGTGGTTTTGACTTGCGGGCGACTGGGATTGAGTCGGTGTTGCCGGAACCGACCATCAATTGCGTCGCATTACTATCGCTAGGTAAAAAGCGGTTCCCAGGTGCCTTAGCCGGCGGATTCGGAACGGTAGATTCAACATTTGCGATACAGAGAAGAGGCAAGAGATATGGCATAAAACCGTTAGCGCAACGACCAGAAGACCACGATAATAACGGCGAAAAGAAGATGAGCGGTAGCGGTGGATTATGCAACAGTGGTCCGAGTGGAGGCAAAGGTTCTTTAGATTTCTAGCAGCTTAGGAAGAAGTAGCATTAGCAACTATTGTAGCAATATCATCGCCGCATTAACAAAAAGAAAGAAGTAGCTTTCGCTATAGTATTATTACACAAGTTGATTTACAAAACAAGAGCGATGTACACACTACTACGCGACACCTTCCATCAAATACGCTACCGAAGCCAAATGTCCACCCAACACACACGCCACTGTTCCCAATACGATTCCAATCGCCGTCGTATACCTCATTCTTCTCATACCGAAAAGCGATTCTTCCTCAAACGTCACCCGTCTCCTCTTACTCGACGACGGCATCGTCCGCGGCGACGTATCCGCGCCAAACGAAATCTTCCTTTTCCGAGTGCTCGCGGTATTCGTCATCTTCTTACTCGTCGGTGTTTTCCCCGCGCTCCTTTTGTGCATCGAATTTTTCTTCTTACTCGAGTTGAGTACTGCTGTCAACCGATCCAAGAAACTCATCGCCCGCTCGGCGGCGTTCTCGTCCTTCTCTTTCTCCTCTTCTTCCTCTTCGGGGAAAACGTTCAAATTCTTCCTCCTTGTTTTGGTCGTCGTCGTCGTTTTGGTCGTCGTCGTCGTCGTCGTCGTTCTTTTTCTCGTTTTCGCCGACGATGGCATCGGCAACGCCGTCCGTTCGACTCCTCCTCCTCCTCCTCCTCCTCCTCTGAGTAAACTCGCGACGAAATCTTTCTTTTTCCATCCCTTTTCCGCCTCCAATCCGTTCGATCGCAATCGCTCTTTCAGCTGCGCGACGGTCAGCTTCATCAGCGTCGTCTCGTCGTCGTCCTTCTCCTCCTTCTCCTCCTCCTCGTCTGCCTCCCGCATCCTCCTCCTCCTCGAGGGTGGTGCTTTCCTTTTCGCCATGTTCTCTTTTTAAAACGTCGCTTTTGTGTCGTTCTTTTAAGCAAAAGTTCGTTACGCGATTTTCTCTCTCTTTTCCAATTCCGGACCCGTCGTCACAAAGCAGAGCCGCTTCCAAAGCGTCGTCGGGACAACCCTTTCTTCTTCTCCTTCCGTCGGCTTTTGTTGTTGTCGTCGTTGTCTCTCTTATTGTCGGCGAGAAGACCCACCACCACGCGTGCGACATGGCGTCCTCCGACGCCGACGACGACCCTCGAGACGCGTACGCGCTGCACGAACTTCTCGGCACCGGCTCGTTCGGGGCGGTGTACAAAGCCTTCGCGTTTTCTTCTTCTGCGCGAAAAAGAGAAGGAGACCGAGAAGAAGACCACCACCACCACCAGCAACAACAACACCGCGAGGACGAAGACGATCGAACGACGTGCGCGATAAAGATCCTTCCGTTTTCGGTCGAGTCATCATCATCGGCGTCGAGTTTTCAGCATCGTAATCATCAGTCGACTTTGGGGAACAACAACAACAACAACAACAACAACAACAACTCGCTGGACACGACCAACAAGAGACGACGAGAGGACGTGGAGAAAGAAATCCGAGTTCTGGAAACGTGCGACCATCGGCACGTGACGCGATATTACCGGTCGTTCGTGACACCAAATCTGGAGCAAATCTGGATCGTCATGGAGTATTGCGGAGGGGGAAGCGTTCGAGACGTGTTGAACGCGAGAACGGAAGGCTTGAGAGAAGAAGGCGTCGCGTACGTGTGCGATTGCGCGTTAAGTGGACTCAATTATTTACACCAGAGCGGAAGGATACACAGAGATATCAAGTGCGGGAATATCTTGCTCACGAGAGATGGAGAAGTGAAACTGGCTGATTTTGGCGTCGCGACGCAGTTGCAAGAAGACGCGAACGAACGCGCGAAGACGTTTGTCGGGACGCCGCACTGGATGGCACCAGAAGTGATTTCGAGCGATGGAGGAGGAGGCGGAAAGAAGAAGAACGCGACGATTACAAATAGCACAAAAACGAACACGGCGGGAGTACCGGAAGAGAATAGCAGTAATGACGATGATGGTGATAATAATAATAATAATAATAATAATAGCAGCAGCACCGCGAATCGGGAGGAAGAGACGACAAGACTGAGTAGTGCTAAGAAACTGTTTTCTAAGATATCGTCGTCGATGAAGAGTGGTGACGTAAAGAATACAAACGATAAGGACAAAAATGAAAGTAAGAAGAACGATAGAAGTAAAGCGCCGTCGTCGTCTGGCCAAGGCTACGACGGGAAGGCGGACATATGGGCTTTAGGTATCTCTGCCATCGAAATGGCCGAGACGCATCCGCCGAGACACGACGTACACCCGATGAGAGTGATATTTCAAATCGCCGTGGACGCCAGTCCAGAGTTAAAAAATAGAAGCAAATGGTCTTTAGCCTTTCATGATTTTATTGCGCAAGCGTTGAAACGAGATCCGCGGGGCCGTGCAAGCGCGCAGGCATTGAGACGACACGAGTTTTTGAAAAATGCGAAGACAAAAGCCGGAGGTGATTGGCACGCCGTGAAACGAATTTTTGTTGAAGAGTTGATTCCTTCAGGCGTGTTGCATAAGAAGGAAAAGTTGGAAGAAAGATACGGTAGGTTAGATCCAAAGGACGACACGTATTTGGCACTTTTGATGAAAGGCGCTTTAAACTCGGGAGGACACGGAGGACACGGAGGACATCGACTTTCGCATTACAGCAACATAGGTTCATCGGATTACTCTTCCTCGGGCACTTTACGAAAAAGCAATAGCGGTTCGGATATTTACGGAACCATGATTTATCGGAGTAATCGATCGGTCGGAAGTGGCAGGAACACGAAGGAAGATAAAACGACTGCGATGAAAAAAATAGAACCGTCGCTACCCTCAACGTCGATATCTCAAAAGTACCACCACGGTGAGAACAAAACGTCCGCGGAAATTTTATCCGCCGCACTCAAGGACACATCAGTCAAAGAGAACTCCTTGAAAGAAGGATCGTCCGATTTTGTCGAGCAAAATCTACTCAAATCCGGTTTGCCGATTGAAGACTTGCAGCGAATGATTTCAGGCCGCGACGAAAAAGAAGACAACGACCGCGAAAGCCTCAGAGCAACAGCCATAAAAAACTTGCAAAAAGATGCGCTACTTCGCGAGTGCTTAGAATTCGTCAAGACAAGGAAAACCATGGACGTGGGCGCGCATGACGTGAAAAATTTCTCCTCTGTCGCCGCGGCGGCGCGTCGCTTCTTCAAACAGTTCGGTTTACTCGACAACGATTCCGACGCGTCCGACTCTGACGCCGACGACTCAAACACCGACGCGGAAAGGAAGCGGCAGAACCGCCAGCGCAAGGACGAAATCGAAGCTAAACGCGTGTTAGACCGAGCTTCGAACATCGAAAGGGAGCTCGACGAACGCTCGCCTTTCGATTTTTAGACGCGTGGCCGTACTCGACGGCTCGTCTCCGTCGTAGCATATCAAAGAAAAAACATTACGAGAGCTCCTCTCGTCGCGCGCAGAAGAAACCGCCGTAGTAAAACGCCGCACAGTCACATCCCGAAAGAAAGCGTTTCCTTCCTTCAGAGAGACTGTTGTTGTCGTCGTCGTCGTCGTCGTCGCCCCGCGATGATCTCGTTCTCTTCTTTTTGGTCTTCTTCTTTTTGGTCTTCTTCTCCTTCTTCTTTAGAGTAGTACTAAGAAAGAGTTGTTGGGTTTCATTTTTTCTCTCTTTTTGTAAAGTGTATTATTCGTTTTCGCTTTTTGTCAAAACATTTTTTCTGTTGTGTTTTTTTCTTCCGTTGTTTTTGTGTGTCAAAATTCTTTTTTTTCTTTTTCGCCTCTCAAAGAAGACTCTCGAACGAAGAAGACGAGAGAGAGATTATTTTTTGTGATCAGATTGGATCACAACATATAGTTTGTCTTCAGTGTCGTGTTCGACGAAAACGCGCGCAGGTATCGCCACCACACAACACCGGCGAAAAAACCCGCGACGACGACGATGAGGTCTTTTGAGACGACGACGACGAGGAGGAGGAGGACGTTTTTTTCGCGAGTCGGCGGCGTCCTTGGACTGGCTTGGGTGTCGATACTACTCTTGGTTCTTTCGAGCCATGGCATCTGCGGGGAAAAAATCGACGTTGAGGATTTTGGGTCGCCTTGGTCGTCCTCGTCTACCGACGGCTTTGAGGTGGCGAGACGACAGTTACTGGGGCAAAAAGACCACGCGTACAAAGTGCACGAGAAAGTTCCTCTGTACGCGAACAAAATCGGACCGTTCCACAACCCTTCGGAGACGTATCAACACTACGATTTGCCGTTTTGTTTACCGGCTGATAACCAAATCGGGTACAAATCGGAAGATCTCGGCGAAGTGCTCGAAGGCGATCGACTGGTTGGTACCCCGTACGATATTTCCTTTCGAGTGGACCGAGATAACGAATCTTTGTGTAAGAAAACGTTAAACTCGAAAGATTTGAAGAAGTTTCGCAAAGCAGTGAAGGATGATTATTACTTTCAGATGTATTACGACGACCTGCCGATTTGGGGGTTCATCGGGAAGATTGAGAAGATTTTGAGACACACGCATGGAAACGGGCCAGAATTGAGGTATTATTTGTTCACGCACGTGCATTTTGATATTTCGTATAACGGGGATAAGATTATCGAGATCAATGTGAGCACGGATCCGTTGAGGACGGTGGATATTACCGACGGCGACGAAGTTGCGGTTGAGTTTTCCTATTCCGTGAAATGGAAGGAAACGAGAATTCCATTCGAGCGAAGAATGGAAAAGTATTCCAGATATTCGTTTTTACCACAACATTTGGAGATTCATTGGTTCAGCATTATCAACTCGTGTGTGACGGTGTTGTTATTGACTGGCTTCTTGGCAACTATTTTGATGCGCGTATTGAAGAACGATTTCATCAAGTACGCGAGAGATGACGAGACAGGAGAGGAGCAAGAGGAAACGGGTTGGAAGTACATTCATGGCGACGTGTTTAGATTCCCAAGACACGCGAACTTGTTTTGCGCGGTCATCGGTACCGGGACGCAGTTGCTTTTTATGGTCTTGTTTGTGTTCGCGTTGGCCTTGATTGGTGTGTTCTACCCGTACAATCGAGGCGCGTTGTTAACCGCCACGATTGTCTTATATGCCTTAACGAGTGGGATTTCTGGTTACGTCGCGTCCAACATGTACCGACAAATGGGCGGTGAAAAGTGGGTGAGGAACGTTTCTTTGACAGGATGCATGTTTTGCGGTCCGATGTTCTTGATGTTTTCGTTTTTGAACACCGTAGCCATCGCGTACCGAAGCACCGCGGCGTTGCCGTTTGGTACCATTTGTATCATCGTCGTCATTTGGGCGCTGGTGACGTTTCCGTTGACCGTTCTCGGTGGTATTGCCGGTAAGAACTCGAAAAGCGAATTTGACGCGCCATGCCGAACAACGAAATACCCGCGTGAGATTCCCAAGTTGCCGTGGTTTCGCGAGACTATTCCGCAGATGATGATGGCTGGATTCTTACCGTTCTCGGCCATTTACATCGAGTTGTATTACATTTTTGCCTCGGTTTGGGGACACAAGGTGTACACGATCTACTCGATCTTGTTCATCGTGTTTATTATTTTAATTATCGTCACCGCTTTCATTTGCGTTGCCTTGACGTACTTCCAGTTGGCGGCGGAGGACCACGCGTGGTGGTGGCGATCGGTGTTTTGCGGAGGAAGCACGGGGATTTTCATTCTCGGTTACTGTTTTTATTATTACGAAGCTAGGTCGGATATGAGCGGGTTCATGCAAACGAGCTTCTTTTTCGGGTACATGAGCATTATTTGCTATGGGTTCTTCTTGATGTTAGGTAACGTTGGGTTTAGAGCGAGCAGTTTGTTCGTGAAGCACATTTACAAAGCCATCAAGAGCGATTGAGAAGGAGCAAAAGAGGGAGACAGACAGACACACACACAGAGAGAAGACGCTAACATAACTAATAAAACTACACTTATAGCCGCTAAATATTAAAATATAAAACTTTTCTGAGTTACACAACACATCATACATTTATAATCATCTGCGCTACGGAGAGGCTCGATATCGCCGCGGTTTCTGTTCGTAAACGCAAGTCACCTAACGAAATCGTCTCACACGTGTCCATCAGCGTTTGCATCTCTTCGTCGTCGAAATCACCTTCCGGGCCAACAATTATGATACCGTATTGTTCATTGTCTTCGCTATTACTATTATCCATTCTTTCTTTCACTCCTCTCAACTTTTCGGCGAAATCTGCCCCTCCCGCCGCCGCCACGAATCGACACGTCGCCTCGCTAAAGTACTTCGAGCTCACGAAATCGTTAAAACTCACGGGTTTTTCGATACAAAACACGTGCGCTCTCAGCGATTGTTTCGATGCCGCCAGAGCGACTCTTTGCCACCTCAACTCCTTCCCAGTTTCTTCCTCGTCCTCTTGGTCGTTTCGTCGTTTACTCCTCTTTCCGCCCGTTCCGACGCCGCTTCCGCTCGACGCCGATCCAATCTTCCCACTTCGACTTGTCAATAAAGGTACCAATTTCCTCCCGTTCAGTTCCGTAAGTTTCTCCACCAACCAATCCGACCTGCCGCCTTTGATCCCCGCGCACGCGACAACCACGTCCCATTTCATGCGACCTGGAAACGCGACGACGCGCTCCTCTTCATCGACACCCTCAAACGTCGCCTCTGTTTTCCTCGAATCTACTTCAATCAATCGCGCGATTTTTAAGCGGCCGTTCCCATCGCAGCACTCGATCACATCATCGATGTTTAATCGCAGCGACTTTAGAGCGTGTCTGGATTCTTCTTTGGACAAGGAGAAGATTGGCGACGCGAAGGTCGACGCGTCCACGTAAAACCGTTGGAGACGACGTTTTTGCTCCGCCCTTTTTTCTCTCACGTTCGTCTCCTCATCTTTTCGAGACGACGCACACACACCCAACGCAGTTCTGTTCTTCGAAGACGTCACACCCAGGTGGTGTCGACGCGCCGCCGCCGCCGCGGCGACGAACGCGAGAAGAGTCATTTTTTTTCTTGGTAGTGTAAAATTAGGTAAAAATCACAACCCTTCAACCACCACGTGCACGCCGCTCGCGTACGTCATTTCTCGTTTCTCCGTCGTCAGAGATTGAAAAGTCGTTTCTTTTTTGTCGTCGTTTTTGTTCTCTTCTTCTTCTTCTTCTTCTTTCTGCATTCCCAAAGCTTCTCGAAACATTTGTCGTTTTCTCATCTTCGACTGCCGTCGTTCTTCTTTCAATTTGCGTTCGAATTCCCCGGCGGCTTTCTTCCGTCGCTCGTTCTTCCGCTTCCGGAACCCGGTGACGAAGTTCACGCGATCGGCGTTCGAGAACGACGCGACGCCGCGAACGCGCGTCGTTTTCTTGTTTTTGTCGTTGTCGTTCTTGTTGTTGTTCTCGTGACGAGCGGTGGTGGTCGCTTTGTTGGTCGTCTTCTTCTTCGTCGTCGTCGTCGTC
>MDSZ01060818.1_pt1 | contig 25487 bp, 34 predicted proteins | sample 811201 | NCBI WGS metagenome assembly MDSZ01 (sample SAMN05326647, study PRJNA326480) | marine metagenome | isolation source: seawater | place: Indian Ocean: North | collected 2010
GAAGGACCTTCTTGCTGAGTTGAACGAGACGACAGACGGTCGCCGTCGCGGAGAAATCCGTCGTCACTACAACACGGTTTGCAAGAACATTGCCCGTAACAATGATGTCATCAATGCTTTGATGGACAAGAAAGTTGGTGCTCCTAAGAAGGCTTCCAAGAAGTCTCGAAAGAGCACAAAGAAAGCTTCTCCTAAGGAGGAAGAAGCTGCTGAAGACAAGCCGCGTCGTACACCTGAACAGGTGAAGGCCGCTGCTGGTCAACGCCGAACCCGTGGCAGCCGCGGCCCAAACCGCCGTGCTGCATTTGAGAAGATGAGCTTCGCAGAAGTCCAACAGGCTGCTAAGAAGCGCGGATTCAAAGCTAACGGTTCGAAAGAAGCAATCATTAACCGCATCCTTAATGGTTGATAGTCCCAGGTGGTAAGCTTGGGACTTGACGCCAAAATTAAGGGTGAGTTGATGAGCCTTAACATGGAAGATGTTCGAGAAGCATTTGCCATTCTAAGGGCTCGTCAAGACTTGCTTGCTAAGGAAATGAAGAAGTCATTCAAGGTCGGAGACCTTGTTTGGTTCGATTCCAAGCGTGGCCGCGTTGAAGGGAAAGTCGTAAGGCTTCTCAAGAAAAATGTGGCAGTTAACTCAACCAACGGACTAGGTAACTGGAGAGTTTATCCAGGCAACCTTAACCGTATGGAAGAGCAGGTTTCCGAGTGAAACCGATAAGTGAACCCATGGAAATAGAATCATGGAAACAATCTTTGGAGGAGACTCCAACCAGGGAAGTGCCTGAAACGCACGAAGGCCTGGTAGAATATCTTCGTACTCATGCGAGTATGTACAAAGCTCACAATATGCTTGGAGACTCAAAAAGCGCTCCAATACGCATAGGTGAAATCTATGACTGGATAATTGAAAACGGGGTTTGCCTTACTGGCATTGACCTCGAAAAAACAGAACGCCAGCCATTTTACGGACCTGCCAAAATCAAGGACTGTTACTACAACAGCATGGTTTGTCAGTCGTTTAACCGTGAGCTAGAATACTGGGAAGGATGGGCCGCTGGCATCATCCCTGTCAACCACGCATGGAATACAGAAGAAAACTCAGTAATCGACCTTACATGGTCTAAGCTGGATTATATGCGCGATAACCCCGAACAAGTGGCTTACTTTGGGGTTGCTATCCCTAGAGAGTTTGTTCAAGAACGACTCTTCAAGCGGACGCGCTTCAAGCCTAGTGGAGTGGCTGGCCCCTATATTTGGGACTATGCCGTCTATCAAATTATCAAAGAGAAAAAGCAACACATTGAAGAAAGTGAAGCTTACTTTGAACCACAGGAGGAAGAGGAATGAAGAAACGCTCCTGTCCTACCTGTTTTACCCCGACTTGCCGTAAATGCGGCGGTCGGCGTTGTAAATGTGAACCTGGAAAAATGGAGATAGCAATTTATTGCAACTGTCGCCCTGCTAATATTCTAGAGTTCATGCGAAGACAACTCGATTTGCCCCCGTCTGAAAAAGAACGGATTCACAAAGAGAGTAAGAAAAACATGGAAGACTGGCTAAAGAAAATGGGACACCTACCCCTTGTAGGGTGGGCTGCCATGAGCAAAGAAGCTGAGAAAGTTGACAAACTAATCAAAAAAGCTGAAAGCCCTGAAGAGGAAAAACCTGACGAAGAAGTTGAGGTCTCAATGGTAGACCCTGATGTGTCGGTTCATACCTTTGATTGGGGTGATGAGTTAGCCGCTTACCTGAAAATCCGTTATTTCAAGCATCATGATGATGAAGAAAGCCAAAGCGATGCTGCTATGGACTTCTTTCTCAAACTACTTGCTGAACACGGAACCGTACAAATCACACTTAACCGAGATACCGATAGTGAATACGACGATAGCGAAGTAATCATTGAGGTTCGTACTCCTAAGAAAGAGGAGGATGAGGAAGAGTGACGAAGGACAGTGAAATTGCTGTCAAAATTCAGCGCATGAAAATCATGGCTGAAAAAATGAAGCTTATGTTGGCAATCGAAAAAGAGTCCCTTGATGACCTCAAAAATGAGGTAGAACAAACGGGCTACAAAGTAGATAGAATCAACTGGAAGCTTGGTAGGTAACTACCCTAAGTGTCGGTAAATAAAGACACGAAAATTCACCTATGGGCTAAGCCCTTTGGTGGCGAGTGGGAATGGATAGACACTGCTGATGAACATAACAGCAAGGACTTCCTACTCGAAAACTACAAGATAGCTTACGGAAGCACCTGGGCCTTCAAGTGGAGTGACAAACAATGACCTGGAAAGGAAGAACATACAGGATGGACGGGCTCAACATAAATGAACAACGAATCGTTAAGACTCTCCTGACTACTGACCACATTGATGTTACAAAGCCATTTCAAGCCTCAGAAGCACTCATAGCTATCAAACTTCAAAGAGTAGACGACGGAAAAAATGTGGGCAAAGGAATGCCCAACAAATACCGTCTAAACTACATTCTCAAGAAATGTCCCCAGTTTACTGCAAGCAAAGACGCTAAGAACATGAACAACTGGGTATACACTGGGAGTGTGGAACAATGAGAGAAGTAACTCTCTACACTGACGGCGCTTGCCCTGGAAACGGGACTGAAGACGCCAAAGGTGGTATTGGCTGGGCACGAGAAGACGGAGAAATCCGCTCAATTTACTGGTGTGACTGGCTAACTGAACGCTATGGACCCCCGACGAATCAAAAGTGCGAGCTTATGGCTGCATTTTTTCCAATATTCGCGACGGCTCTTGAAGCGGTAATGATTAAGGGTGCTTTGTACACCAAAGAAGGAGAAATCCTGACCTTAATGCATATCAAAAGCGACTCCAAGTATGTAGTTGATGGAATCAACCATTGGCTAAGAAACTGGAAAGCTAACAATTGGAAGAACAGCAAGAAGAAACCAATCTCCAACATGCAAATGTGGAAGGACTTGGATTCTGTGCTTTCTTACGGGCACCTTAGAGGGTGCTTCACCTTTTCACATGTTCCGGGTCACAGCGGTGACCCAGGAAACGACCTCGCTGATGAAGCAGCTCGGAACGCCGTCGAAGACGGGGAGATAGTCCCTGAAGGTGGCTGGAAAGAGTTTGTAACACTACTTGACATGGTCAAGGATGGCGACTCGTGGCTTAATGACGATGAGGCATTGAGTTGGGTTGAAGAGCTAGACAAAGCTCTACTAGGAGACGAAACTCCTGAAAGGTGAGAATAAGTGAACGGTAAACATTCACAATTTATTGAGGTGCTGGAATGAGTTATGACTGGCACTTCTCAGACGGAAGTCACAACAAGATGAGCAACTGGGCAGTACATTCTGCTATTATGCTCACTTACCACGCTGTCGGAGTGTGGTCTTACGAAAGACTTGAGTCTGAATTAACCGCTATGCAAATGCATAGAAATCAAATGAATGAAATGGCTAACGAAGGAAGCGAAAAAAGAAGCGCTTTCAAAGGTGATGAGCCAATCAACATTATCATTACAGTAGAAAAGCTCAGTAAAGACAATGAGCTTATCAAGGAAGCAATAAAGGCTGGAGCTCCTGTTGAAATGAAAGACGGGGTAGCCTATATTGCAAAAGTCCAATTCAAGAGTGATGCGCCTGTATCGAAAGAGTTCATGGAAGAGTGGACCAAGTCGATGGAGGGCCATCTAAAGTATGCAATCAAAAACACCATGAGGTGTGAAGAGTTACTTGATGAAGCTCCTGAATTCTTAAAGCCGACTTTGAAGAAAGTTCTGGCTAACGATGGATTTGTCTTTAACCAAAAGGATGCTGACACTATGACGATGGCATTTATGGGGATTGACAAAAAAATCGCTGAAGAGCTGGAAGAGGTTCTGGCTGAGGGTTGGCAAGAGCTAATCCTCATGTGCCTTTATGCAGGCGCAAATAACCTAACTGCTCGAATTTATTGAGCTATAAGTGAAACGCGAACCTTACGGTTGTCGTTCAAATGAGAATTTCAAAGTGAAAATTGCTAGTGATTCTGACGAGTCTGTTTTTTACCTCGTCGAGTACACTCGCTACCACTTGCGAAGAGATGACTCAATTGTGTGGAGATGGCAATGCGAATGCAAAGGCTACCGCATACACCGCCGTATCTGCAAACACATACGCCAGGCCAAGAAAGACTACTGTGGCTGGCGAGAAGACAAGAGGTATGAGCCCAAAGCTGAGCTCGAATACCTCGACGAAGAAAGCGGAGAAGCTATCTGTCCACTTTGTGGCGATTTTGCTTACCCTATTTCACAACTAAAGAACCTACATGACCACATTTCTGTATACCATACTCAAACTGAGCGAGGTGATTCTTCTGAGTGAAAGGAGAAAGAGAAAATGGAATCGTAGAATTTTAATTGCCGAATCATTGCTGACATTACATTTGACATATGTCAAAAACCAAAACAGCAACATTTGGTTTTGTATGGATGATATTCTGGACCTTTGGGAAAGAGGAATCATTCCAACTGGACTCAAAAGGTCCGCCAATATGACCGACCAGGAATTGTCAAATCGTCTCAAAACGATTTGGGCATTGGATTGCGTCGAGTCTGAGTATCGGGACTATCACTGGGTTATGAGTGGTACTCCCCGAAGAAAGCGACAGGTCTACTTTAGAGTGACCGACGAAAAAGAGCTTAGAAATTACATTGTGCAATCGAGAGAACGACGCAGTGTACTTTGAGCTATAAGTGGAAGAAGAAACACCACAAGAATTGGACAATGAAAGAATTGACTTGTCCCAATTTGATGCAATTACTCCCGGAAACTGGGAGGTAATAGAAACCCCTAACGGAGGAATCCACATTGGGGTTCGACTAGGAAATAATGCACATCAGCATATCATCACCTTCACTGACTCTCTTGGCAAACAAGTCAAGAAAATCGAAAGGGATGTTGCTGACATGAACGCTATTGCAGCGGTTCCTAGTTTGATTGCACAATTGAAAATTTGCTATGAAGCAATCGACCATATTAAGGAAGCATTGCTAGAGCAAACAAATACGAATATCTTCTTAGTACAAAGTCTCGAAAAAAGAGACGATGAGCTAGCTGGTTACAAAGAAGTAGCTGAAACTGCTGGTATGTACCAGCGTTGCTGCGACCAACTAGGAAACGAGGATGACTGCATATGTCCGATAGAGGACTAGAAAAACGACCTGGCCCCTGCTGCCCCAAATGTGGGTGTAGCGAATGGGAGTCTAGGTATGACCGCGAAGGAAACATTGACGACTCTGTGAGTTTGTTCATGAAAGACGGAATGTATCAAAAGAAAGAGAAGGTACAATGTTTTGAATGCGAAGCACCTTACACAATTTGCTGGGTATTTATGGCCCAAGTGAGTAGGTGATTGAGATGGTAACACCACATGTACACGAGCTATGTCCAAAAGATGACCCAGTTAAATGTGAAGTTACTACCTGCGAAAACCAAGCTACTCATGGCGAAACATGGGGCTCACACACCTTCTTGATTTGCAAGGATTGTTTGTCCCAAGTGAGTAGGTGATTGAGATGCGAAAACCTACACCCGAAGAGATAACTGAGGCTGCACAACCCATCGTTAATGACATGGGGCTTTCTATTGAGGAAGCCTGTGAAATTTTTCACGGTGGGTTTTGCTGCCGAGAGGATTGTAGCAACTGCACAGAACAAAATGAAATAATCAAATGTGTAAACATTGACTACTGCGGCCACGACTCAACTATCATGGCCAAAGAGCGCTTTCAAGAATGGCTTGGAGGCTGGGTTTGCACTAACTGTCTATCTGACCTTCATGACGAAGAGCAGTTTGACTCTCAACGCACACTTTAGTGCGATAAGTGAAAGAGGAACCGAAAGGTTCCTCATTTTTTTTGGTCTTATTGGCTACACAATAGAGCATACGCAATGTGCTTTGACACCTTATGCTCCCCAGGCTCGTAGACTCCATAGTAAGTGTGAGCAGTCTTGGAAATAGAGACCTCCACTTCTTCGTCGCCTAGCAATTCCTTTTGCAAGTCCAGGACCCATGACATGTCAGTTAGGTGGTTTAGCGTTGGAACCTTACAACAAACGAGGCCTGAACCACCATGAAGAGAACCTGGGATTCTGAGAATCCTGGCTTTGTCCGCTGTTACTCTCCTATCAACAAAGGAAGCATAGCGGAGCCTAGTGCGGTAAAGAGCAAACAGGAGGAGTCGCTTTGCTTCAGCGTCTTTCATCTGTCGAATGTCCCCTCCTTTGAGAATCGACTCCCTGTGTTCGTTACATGCTTTCCTAAAACCTTCTATCACTTTCTGTGATGGAAGGTTCTTTTTTTGGCCTTTACGCTTCTTGTCGTCGTACCAGGGACTGTAAATGTCTAGAACCTTAGTGAAGTCCTCTAGGCTGCTCTTTGCTGCTTTGAGAATGTATTCTATTGATTGGTTGAAGCGGTAGCCCCAACCGGACTCGTAAGCCTTCAAGTGCCATGTGTTAGCACCATGAAGGTGGGCTTGGACTTTGATGAAATCCAACATTTTGAAGTCGTAGCCGCTGACATAGGAAACCAGCGCCTTTCTCACTGACTCGTCTTTTTGAGCATTGTCGGAAAACAGTGGATGGTTGTTTGCTACTCTTACATGGAATCCTTTCTTTCCTGAGAAAGTGATATTCATGTCTGACTGTTCAAACCCAAGGTCCTCTACTAGAATTTTGATTAGGTTCAGTGTGGAACGAGCCGCAGCACCTAGGTTTTCCTTAGGTGAGCGCAAATCAGCTCCTGGAATATCGCCGTAGTCAATATCGAAAGCTAGGTCCATTGCCCTGCGGTCCTTTGTGTTGATAGTGGCCTTTTCATTTTGAATGCCACATCGGGGGCAGGGTGCAATTTGCTTAGGAGAAGAGTAAGAGAGGTTGCAGTCTTGACAATCAATGCTTTTTCGGTCCACCTCCTTAGGAGGGCGATGAGAGGGGTCAAGGTATTTTGAGAGACTAGCATAAACCGCCTTCGGCGCTCTCTTTAGAACCGCCTCTTGAAAGTCTTCTTGATTGTCAAACGATTGATGGCGAACCATACGGTTGTCCCAGGTCAAGAAGGCTAGCTCCCTCCGAGGTAGACTACTGACGGGCATTTCAGCACCGCCATAGTAGTCCCTGACTAACTTCAACAAATCTCCCTTCGTAAGCATAGCTAAACCTCCGCGAAAATGCGGTATAAATGTTGCCTCAAGCAGCCTTAGTAGCCTGCAATTCCTTCAATTCTGTGATGATTGAAGAAGCGACGGTCTTGTCGATTGGAAGGCACTCAGGGTCGTCTTTCTTGGTGATTTTACCGAGCTCCTCTTCGGGAACGCCGGTCTTTTCAGAAAGCCAAGCAACATCGCCTTTGTGGCCGAGGTCAGAAAGAAGGTACATGATTAGGCCTTTTTGGGCAGCTGAACAAGCACCCTGTCCTCCAAATGACTTTGGTTTGGAGGTGTTGTTAGCTGGGCGTTGTGCGTTCTCCGCAGCTTCAACCCAAGCTGGCTTGTTTCCTGTGTCGGCTTCGTTCTTTTCCTCTTGAGACTTGTGATAAAGGTCAAGTCCGATTCCGAGGTGAGTGGCAGCTCGCTTGAGAGCGTCAGTAAACGCAGTCTTCCAAGCCTGTCCGTAGTCTGTTCGGATGGTGGCTACACCGAATTCTTCGATTCGGCCCCAGGTCTCAGAAATGACTGAACCGTTCTTGTGGTTTTCGTAAAGTGGGTATTCGACTGAAATGTGAAGGATTAGGCTTCCTTTGTCAACGATGTGGTTAAGGACTTGGTAGCGCATGGCTCCGCCAAAAACATTCAACATTGTTCGCTTCACATACTCTCCGGTGACATAGGACATTTGGAATCCCGCGCCTGAGCGGGTAAGAATGTCCTCTTCAGGGGTAGCTGCTGTTAGGGCTTCGATTTGGGCCTCGTTGAGGCCGATTTTGTGGGTACTCATTTTGATACACTCCGGTAGTAAAATGTAGGTGAAAATGCCTATTAAACATTCCTATGACTACTTTTTGCAAAGTGAAAGTGTTCAGTCATTGTCGAATCCCCAGGTCTTTCCTGACTTACGCAAACCGCCGTTTTGCGGGTGCCTTTTGCCACTACTCTTGAAGGTATTAATCGCGTTGAGGATTGCTTGGCGCTTTGGCACTTCTCCTTCATTCACCATTGCCCAGTGCTCACGAATACCTTCAACAAAATCATCCATGTTGAATTGAGTCTTATCGGATGCACTGTAATAGGAGTTAAGGGCGTTCCAAATTCCTTCATCGCGGTTAGACTGCTGAACAGTCTTTCCTCCTTCGGAAGCGGAAGGTGAAATGTCCATAAGAGTCTTTGACATAATCGAGATTGCGAAGTCGGCATGCTCCCTAGTTACTTCAAGTGAAAAGGAAATTTTAGCGGCGGCACAAGCTAGGCGACCAATTGAATTGACTCTTCGGTTGCTGACGCTATCACCATCAGCACGGTTGAGTCGGTTCTTCACCTGCTCTTTTGCGATGTGTCGCATAATCTCCATAGGGATTCTGACTTCTCGAAATTCCCTGGCGATAGAAAAGAAACACTGAAGGAAGCGGGTGGGAAGAATGTCGCTTTCTCCCTGCTCATCAAAGCTACCGTTTAGGCTCATCAATGCTGAAATAGCCCGTCGGGTTTCCTCTTCTTCGTCTTGGAGCGTGTCTCGCATGACAATAGGAACATCAAGGCGAGACATAGTGGAATCAGCGATACCTGCCTGTTGGGCATATGTCAAATTGCTTAGTGGGTCAAATTTGGTATTGTCCCCCTTCTTTGGGTTTGCTGCAAAAAGCACAGGAGTCTTGGTCTTGACCTTTCCTCCATCAACCATAGCCAAAGGAACCTCCTGGGTTTCAAGAGCAGTGTTTAATTGAGTAGAGAGGTCTTTGCCTCGACCGTCTAGGAAGTGTGCCTCGTCAATAACGGCAATACCGCCAGGCCCAACAGAAGCCAAAACGCCAGGAACAATAACGCGCTTATCTCCGCTTGAGAACAATTCTGACTTTGTGGACATACCTCCGACCATACCAGGGATAGTAGCCCGCTCAGCGGAAATGTAGCGAGAAGCAGGGGAGAGTCCGAGTGCGGCCCTAGCCATTACGGTCTTTCCGGTTCCTGGGTCGCCAAACATTGCAACATGAATGTCGCTACGCTGGGCTAAGGTGGAGCCTCCGGCCTGTTGGAGAATCAAGGCATGCTTGACATAATCGCGCCCGACAATTTGTGGGGCGAAGCTTCGGGTCAATTCATCCATACGGTCTTGGAAAGAACGGCCTTCGGCCCAAGCTAGCACTTCTTCTCTTTCTTCAGGAAGGACTTCAACATCGGTTTGGACAGATGCTGATTCGATTCCGGTTACTACGAGGTAGACTTCTCGGTTCCTATCTCGCTTCGAAGTCTTATTCATTGGTCGAGAGCGAACATAGCCGACCAAAACGACCTCTTCGCCAGGAGAAACATTGTCGCTCAATTCCTGTTGGAATTCAACCAAAACAACAGGGGTATCAGCCGAAGAAACCTGCGGGTCTTGAATTTGCGCACGACGAATAGTAATTGTCTTTGACTCCGGTGGCTCCATAAGGCTCCAGCCGGTATGCCCTTGAACGGAACAAGGCATTGGGAAGAGCAATTCATCATCGTATGGGTTTTGACGGACAAGGTGAATGTCAGGGTCCTCGCAACGACTGCACTTGAATGCAGCTTCAATGAATTGTGTTTTCTTCGGAGAAAGTAGTGTAATTTGACCATGAACACGGACAAGTCGCCCAAGCTCACGAGAGCTTAGTGCTTCGCTAACTGTTCGGTCCCTGTCGCTATGGACCCCTAAAACCTGAATTGAAGGCTGGCGATAATGGCGGTTTAGCTGGCGCTCTCGCCATGCTGGGTTTACTTGAACCATGTAGTCGGGTAGCTTGTCCTGAAGAATTACCAAAACAGAATCGAGGTCATACACAAGGTAAGAGGCGAGGTTGCGATAGTAAGTGCAAAATTCTTGCCATGTGTCATAATTGCAACCAGCATCACCTGGGAAGCGGTCTTTGAAAGTGCGCAAATCCTCAACGGGAATGTCGCAAAATCCTGGAAGGTTGTAGCCAAGTGCGATTCCTTCGGTGTCAAAGGAAACAGGAGAAGGTGTAATGTTCTCACCCAGCTGAGTCCTCAAGGAAGACATAGCGCGACGGCGAGAATCAATTGCACTATCCCAACGGTAGTGTCCTTCTTCGTGCATGCGGTTGGAAGCGGTTACTGCGTTGTTGTCAATGTGGTCGTGATGTAGCCCCCATTCGGAGAACAAACCACTATGGAAACAAAGCCAAGCGTGAACCGAGCGCTTCATTTCTCTTTCACGACTGAAAACCAATGCATCGTTTTCGTCTTCGAGGACCAAGTCGCCAAGGTCCAAGTCAGGCTCGTCAATGTCCCATACGGGAATTCCTTCATTACTCATTCTTCATCACTCCTGTGTCTGTCTTGATACTGATTGTACCATTGTGAATATTGTAAACGCCAAGGGCGGGGTATTCTCCGATAAGTGAGCGGACTTCTTCAGCCACTACTTCGCACCACGAAACCAAAGACTCGGTGTTAACATGCTCATAGCCAAGGCGTTGCAGGTTGCTGATGAAGCCAGGAGTCTTTGGGAAGCCGACTTCTAACACCTTTTCATTGGTCAGGACTTGGAGCACGAATTGTCGAGCGGATGCTCGCGGTTCTTTAACTATACTACGAGAAACCCTTGGCCTTTCTTCTTGACCGAGTAGCTTGAGGTATCGTCGAGTCTTGTCACGGAAGACTTTGTGTCCCTGTCCTTTGCCGTCTTTCCTCCACTTCTGTCCGCTATCAAAGACGACTTCCGAAGCTAGTAGTGGCTTGAGAATGCACTGGCGGAAAGTGGATGCAGGCATATCGGGGAGAACATGAATGCGGGTGAGGTAGCCGTTGTCTCTAACAAATGACTTACACTGCTCGATTGATTCAAAGTGCTTACGGTTAGAGCGAGAAGGGAACATGGTCTCAAGGATGAGGCCGCGAGTATAATCCCATGTGTTGCACATAGCACCTACCTGCTCAAAGAACACCCTTCGGTCCAAATCACTCATCTCATCCAACTCCTTCACCAATTCTTCGGGCTTCCTCTTGCTCATAATTTCTCGACTGCCGAAATTGCCTTATCAATGTTGCCAAGGGTGTAAAATGATTTTACACTCTTTTCGCAAAAGGGTGTAAAAAGGGTGTAAAATTTAGGCAAAAGGGTGTAAAAAAAGGGTGTAAACTTGTTCATTAGTCGTCAAAAGTGTTCAGAGTATATAATGGAAGGGCCATTTTTTGCAAAAATACCCCCTACCCCTAGAATTTTCAGAAAAGGGTGTAAAACTTTTGACTTTACACCCTTTCGAAAAGGGTGTAAAAAGGGTGTAAAACTGAAAACGCTAGACTGCTAGCTATTTTTCCGAAACTCAAAAAGGGTGTAAAAAGAGTACTTACACTCTTTTTGGGTACTTGTAGGAGCTTAATCGTGATACTGCTCTAATATGAAAAAGGGTGTAAAATGGTTTTACACCAAACGCCTTGCGTGTGCGCGGGCGCGAAAGAATAATTCCTAGAAGACCACATTCTCGTTTTTGACACACGGCTATTTCGCCATGTAAGCTTCGTATTTCTTCTCGCCTTCTTCTTCGGTTCCAAAGTAATAGAATGTCCTAAACTTGTTTGCCTTGTAGGTTTTGACCCCGCACTTCTCAAGAAGTGCATACACCTTCTTGCGGTCAGAGTCGGAAATGTCAGCTCGCAAAACTTCCTTCTTCTTCATTTCCTGATTCAGAATACCGCCATAGGATTCGATGTAGGTGATGATTTCACTAGCGTCGAGGTGATTGGGGTCGTCGTCATTTAGGAGGTCGTAATGGTCAGTATGCTCTTCCTCCTCTTCTTCATCAGGCAAGTCTAGCTCAATTTCAGTCACTTCTTCTTCGGCTTCTTCTTTGACAGGTGGCGGGGCCACGAAGCCCTTCACGCTGACTACCTCCTCTTCCAATAGCGGTTCGATAGGCTGGGGCTTACGACCAAGCAATTCTTCGGGACTCATCAATTCAAACACATTGGTGAATTCTGTTTTCTCATCAGCACCCTTGACTTTCAGCTCTGCTAACTGGTCTTCCAATGAACGAACCCGTGCGAGGAGAGATTCGATAGTCCCGTACATTTCTGATTGAACATCGTTTAGTTTCTTCTTTAGGGCTTCAAGCTCCTCATTTGAGTCGCTAGACCCTAGGTTCTTTCCTAGGTTTCGAAAGATACTACCAATGTCTTCCATGACACTATCACGCTTAGTAGTGAGGAAAAAGGTTATGCGAGTCAGGCCCTACCCCCAACCATGCCTGTGAAGCTGTTTGCCACCGACAATAACGAAAGCAAACAAGTGATGGGTCTCTTAGAACAAGCAGAAGTAGCCTATGATTTGATTGACCCTGACGCTTCCATGCTTGGGTATCAGGTCATGTTCTCCGTTACTGGTACTCGCAAAGCTCCTGTTCTATGTGTAGACGGTAAGGCATATCGGGGGTTAGAAGGTGCGCAGCGGTTTCTTGCCTGAGGATGAATGCTTAGTCGGACTTGACGACAGCAAGTGCGGCGATAAAATTCCTAGAGTCTACTATACTCCACCGTACTATACCTGTGGTGTTTGTAAGAAAGTCCTTCACACTGAATCTGACATTGAAGGTGATACTGATAGTGATTTTCAGCCGGGACCAAAGGATGGGACAGACGGAGAAGGAGAGGATGACGAAGCGGGAGATAGCGACGGCAATGTTCCTGTTGATGGTACAGAAGTAAGAGACTCGCCTGAAGAAGCAATGAGGCGTAATACAGAAGTTCAGCTTAGGGAAATTATCGAAGAGCTACAAGAGGGAGAAATAAACAACAACTGGTACACGAATTATTTCATTGAAAACTTCGTAGAGCTAGTTTCCTTCTACATGCTCTTTACCAAGTATGGACCGTACAAAGTCTTCGAGCGTCCTTCTGAAAAGAAAGAGGTAATGATAGAAATTTTCTGTGCTTACATCATGATGGAGAGAAAAAGGGTTAGGTTCTTGACATTAGCAAAGGCCACCGGTTATAGTGAACAAGGCATCATCAAGGCGGCTCTTAGCTTCATTCGTATTCACAAAGGCGATGATTACCTTGAAGGAGGCTACCTAATCGAAGTCTATGTCCCAGCAGTCGGCCTCACTTCTAATTTCATCCAACCCATGCAAACCGCCTGGCAAAATATCCGCCACCCAATTGGACAGATTCGGGACAAAGTCGTTGCCTTCATCGGCGCCTTTGCTCAACATTCCGAAGTAAAACTCACTAATGTAGAATTAAACAAACGCACAGGGGCTTCCCGTACTACGATTTCACAGAAGAGAAAGCAGTACTATGAGATACTCGATGATTACCTCAACCGACGGTAAGCTATATCGTCAGCCCGATAGTCTTCTTGTTTCATGGACCTAACATGGAGCCAATTCCGACGAGCGCACAAAGGCATGAAGCAAACCGAAGTTTCCGAGCTATGGGCTCAGTACAAAGAAGGGGCTTACAAGCCAAAAGCCAAGGCTGATGTAGACCCATTCGAAGACTTCAATGAAGCTTACAACACCGCATATGGTGGAAAGGCTGTCACTGATGAAGTGAAGGCAAAGGCGATTTCAACCCTCAATTCCCTTGTTGAGGCGACCAGCCCGTTTACAACTTACTCAGCAAATGCCACTGATGGTTGGACCCTTTGGCTTGGCCCAACCAACAACGCAATTTTGGAAAACCACTCTCAGAACATTGCATTCACTATTACTCGTGCCTGGTGGCAAATGTTTGGTACTGGAGCAGTGCGTGTTGATATGCAAGTCTTCGACGAACAAGAGCAGGTTCTCAAAGTCAAAGAAAAGTTTGCACGAACAAAGCGACTTTTCACCCGCTACCCACTTCCTGGTAAGGAAGTCAAGTTTAGCAAAAACATGAATGACGCCCCAGTTTACTGAGGTGAATACATGGATGAGTCAGACCTAATCGCTAGGCTCACAGCTCTTGAAGAAGCTAGCAAACCACAAAAGAAAGTAGAATCATTTTGGGTCGTACACGACCCCGCCTTTGTCAAAATTTGGTGCCCGAAGTCTTCTTGCCCAAACCTTGGGAGGAAAATAGAAGTCGAGGTTCAAAAAATCAAGGCATCCGAAGCTCAAGGACTCACTGAAGACGGTGAAGTAGAAGACTTAGAAGAGTCAGACGAAATCATCGAATCGAAAATTGTCATTGACAAAGGCCCTAGTAAAAACCAACACCCTCTCGGCGTTATCGCTGCCTTTGCAAGCGAAGTAGAGGCACTAGCATTCACTAAGAATTACTACAAAGTCAACCAAGAACGGTTCTCTCAAATGGACCGACCACCGGCTTTGGAGTTAATTGAAATCCAACTCACCTCGTAAGCATAATAAGTCGCCTGCGGTTCCAAAAGAACCCAGGTGATTGAATGGCAGCAAAAGGCGCACATGCACGAAGAAAAATTGTAGAATTTTTGCAAAAGGAGCATGTTGCTACCTTTACAGAAATCAAGGATTATGTCAATTCTCAACTCAAGCATGGCATAACCACTGGACGACTTAACAACATTCTTGGCAAGGACCCAGGCTTTGTCAAAGTGGGAATGACGGAGTTGAAGGCGTTCTACCTTCAAGCCGACGGTAATGGTTGGAAAGTTTCCGAATGGACACTGGCCGATTAGAACAATTCTTCTAACCCATCGAAGTCAAAGTCGTCAGCTTCCACTTCTTCTATCTCTTCTTTCGTTTCCACTTCTTCGACAAGCCCCTGACTTAGCAACGCTTCCTGTTCTAACACAAAGCCTTGGTCAACTTTTAATCGCTGTGTCTTGAGCTTGAAGGTCTCGCTATTCATTTTGGTCATGTATTTGAGTGTCGAAGCGGTTGCTTTGTTTGCACCAAGCAAGTACCAATACAGAAAGCGCACAGCAATGTGAACCATTAGCGGGTAGTTGAGCATATCCGCATCCTTGTGGTTGAAAATGTACATACCTTTGACTTCGCTCTCCATTTGCAAAACCACATCGGCAGGTATGTCAGCAAACAAACCCATCTTTTGCATCCTCCTCAATGCTTCGACATAACCAACAGTAGAGCCAGTCAACCTAACTGCTCTTGGCTTGAACCTTTCACGGTCAGGATGTTCGTCTGTAACATCCCCGTACATGTCTTGGAAGATTTCTAGAAACTGTGCAGACCTAATTGTCTTCCAGGTCTTTGTTTTCTTGTTATCACTTTCTTCTTCTGACGGTAAAATGTCCTCTTCTTCATCATTATCGTCTCCAGAAATTAGTTTCCTGAATTTACGCGGTCGACCTCTTTTGCGTTTCATTGTAATTCCGCCATGTGTCAAAATGACATTTCTACTTGGTCCTACGATTCTACGACGAAATTAAACATGTTGCACATTTTGTTTTGTGCCAGTTTATGCTCCTGGCTACAAAGTGTAGAAGTTTGGATGCATTTTACATAGTTTTGAAACATGTGTGATGCCAGTCTTCAGTCATTTTGTTTATGTTCATGGTGAAACTCTCCTATGTTCATGCAGGCAACAACTGATACTGTGATTGTGAAAGGGCCCGATGGCAAAACCATTACTTTGAACGATGTAATTACACTTGACACTGACTTTGGTTTGATGATTAAAGGCGAGGACAAGGTCGAAATGTACACTTGGGAGAATGTTGTTTACCGATGCTGGACTGACCTCAAGGCTCGTGAAGCGGTTTGGGCCGAAGCCCTTGCTGACATTATCGCTGACGCATTCGACGAAGACGAATGGGATGACGAAGAGTTTGAAGAAGAAGCTCCAGCCACTCCTGAAGTCAAAGAAGAACCACCAAAGTCAGAAGAACCCCCCAAGACCGAAGTAGTCGACAACGATGACGCTGAAGTCAACCCCTACGCTAAGGATTGAGGCGAAAACAAATGACTGAAATTATCTCGCCCGATTTGGACATGGCTCTAACCGAGCATCAAAAGACCATGGAAATGGCCTTTGTTGCGCTGAAAGCTAACCCATTTCGTGCTGACGAGCATATCAACACTATGCGTAAGGAGATTATCTCAACATTAGTGACACTTATGGAAGCGAACATTCCTGTTGCTGTCCCTAAGAAGGAACGGACTCTTACTGACATTCTACAAGAAGCTGCGGCTGAATCAGCGTCTATGCTCGGTTCAAACGCAGTAGCAAAGGGAGTGTCCTTTTTCCGCGATGTTAAAGAGAATATCAACAAAGTAAGGGATGGAGTCCCAGTTAACGCTGAGGAAATCATCATTTACGAAGACGAAGAAACGGGAGAATTCTTCTATCACGATGAAGACGGCAACGAAGTCATCTGTGATGAAAACGGTTTCCCACTCGATGGAGATGAAAACGATGACTGAATTGAACGAATTGGTAACGAAGCACATGAAGAACCTTAGGGACGGTTACAACAACCGACTTGCCCAATTGCTGCAAATGAAGGAGCAAATGGAAGAGCAAATCAAAGGCGCTACTGACAACATGGAGCTGCTACTGCAAGAAGTAGACCTAGTCAAGCAAAACTTGGCTGATGTTGACCATATCATTGGAGCCGAAGAAGAGGAGGAATGAGCATGGACTCTATTGACATGGACATGAGTGCATCAGACGGCCCACAAAGTGAGTGGGACCGCCTGTCAGCTCAAGAGCGCAAAGAGCTTCTTCGCGCAGTCTTTGACGATAGCGAATGGTATGATGGACCACCTTATCACGAAGGCGGTCAGTTTCATCCCGCTCTTGGGGAAATTTCAGGCAAACTTGGCTGTACTAGCGACGACATAAAAATGTACTACGCAGCCTGGCTTCAGGCTAAGGGTTTCACCAAAGACCAAATCACCGAAGCATTGCGAAACGCACCCAAAACAAATGCGTTTGCAGGTGTTACACCCGTAGTAGCACAACTTCCTGAGTCAGTCCCGGTTGAACCATCCAACGCTTACAAGCAACAGATGGCAAAAATGGAGAGCGAGGCGTTCTCCGACCCTAGTGTGGACAACGGGATGTTTTCGGTTCAAGGTATGCCGCAGCAAACCGGCGGAGACTCAGTTTCCAATTCAATGAGCGCAATGATGCAATTCATGATGATGCAACAACAAATTGCAGCTCGTCAACAACACCAGCAGCAAATGATGATGATGGAACAGCGTAGGCTCGACCAGCAGAGAGAATCCGAGCTTCGCCGTGAGCAACAGGCCCGCGACCAACAATTCTCTATGCAACAAATGAGCTTCATGCGTGAAATGTTGCGTACTAAGGATAGCGATGGCTTCTTCGATTCTGACATGAAGGGCATCTTCAAGCAAAAAATGGTTGAAAACCTCCTTGATGGTGGAGGCAGTAGCGAAAGCGCACTCGAAAGGGTAGCAGGGCGACTACTGCAACCCGAAGTCTTGGGCGCAGTAGCAAGCGGGGCTAGCGCAGCACTAGCAAAGAACCAACCTGTCCGACCAGCAGGGTATGACAGCCCCACCTATGACCCATACGCAGGCACACCGGTAGAACCAACCCCACAAGCTATCCCTCAACCCATTCCACCACAGGTTTCACCAACCCCCATGGAACCAACACCAGTAGCACCTGACATGTTCTTTGGTGATGAAGAACCAACACCTACACCAGCTCAAGAAGAGCCCGAAGACGAGGTTCTCGAATTGCAACCATCTCCTGATGAATTCAAAGGTGCCATTATGGAACAATTGAAGGTACAAATGGGAAGCGAGCTTGAAGACCCCAAGAAGCTTCAAGCAGTCCAGCAACAGGTTTCAATTGCAGTTGACAATGTCATGATTGAGTTTTCCAACTACACCGTAGAGCAAAAGCTGGAAGAAATTTCAGAGCGACTAGCATTCATTCGTTCAATTAGGGATATTGCACAGGGTCTTGAGAAAGCAATGGTCGAAATTGGAAACGGAACCCCCGACGGGGTTGTCCGCAACTACATTATCAGTCAGTTGAAGCAAAATCCAGTCTTTTGGAAAATCTTCTCTACCAACAACTACACCGAATTGATGGGACTAGTCCAACCATATGTTGAGACTGGTGGAGTCAAGTACGACTATCAATTCCTAAGCCGCCCTGAAGTAGCGCAATTCTGTTCTGAGATTATCGACGACATTCATGCACAAGCGTGAGGTGAGTAAGTGATAGAAGACTGGGAAGAGGCGAAGAAGGTTCGTGAAGAAAGGAAGTGGCCTACATGGCTGTATCTCGTTCTTTTCCTTGCCCCTGCAATCGTCGCCTTCGTGTTTATGTCTCAGTTTCTAGAGCAAGAGGCACTTTTTGCTGGAATAACGGCTCTCGCGATAATGAACGGTTCAATCAACTCGGTTATCGCCTACATGACTATTCAGCTTGACACTAAGAGTAGTGAGTCTCTCCAACACCTGGAAAACATCAATACTGAAATGGACCGACTAGAGGAAACGCTACAAGAAGCAAACACGAAAGTGAACAGCTTCACTGCTGACCTTGACGAGGCCAAGGACATTTTCGGCAAAGTAGGCGTAGACCTAACGGAGCTAGACTTAGACAGCGTAGCAGATGTAGTCGAGAAGCTAAAGGAAAACCGAGTGGGGTTGAACAGCGTCTTGGACAACCTTCGTAACACGGATGTTGATGACTACATCAATCAAGCAAAGAGAATCAATTGGAAACAATTGCTTGGGGCCGCTGAAGAAATCATGGGTTTCATTCAAACACGAACAGAAAATCAAATCAAAGCACCTGCAACAATTGACACATCTCAAATTAAGCTAGAACCAGCAGTTGTAGAGGAACCAAGTCTACCCGAAGACGAACCTGAAATGGAGTGGGACCAGTATACCGAACCTGATGATGACGCGGAGTATACTTTGATGGGAGAAGTACCCGAAGACGAAGAACCAGTTAGGACAATCAACATTCCAAAACCAAAGCCTCGTCTAAAGCGAGACAAGAAATTGACTAGGGACCGGACTCTACCGACACTACGGCGAGATTGACATAGGGAGCATCCCCTTGCGGGACTATCACTTTGTCCATAACCACTTTGACAATTTCAGAATCACGGTGGTAAACAATACCCTCCATTGCGTCAATTACTCCTTTGTACAAGTTGTCCAAGTCAGGGCGCTTCATATGCCACATCATTGGCTTAGGATTTTTCCTGTACTGGCTTTTGGGAAGTGGAAACCCAAATCGAATTTTAATCATCAACGGCCCATCCAATGGCTTGTCTATTTTGTAACGCTCCATTGCTTCCCTTGCATAGTCCGCAACGAACTTTTTCCATGTACGGCTCTTAGGAGGGTCATAGGCACGAGCAAACCCTCCCCTACTACTAAGACGAGGTCTACCCTGAGCAATTGGTTCAGCTGGTATGGTTATGAGTATCTTAACCATGCATAGTCACTCTTCGCTTTGACCTTAACACTTGGGACAGGATTAAGACATGTGGTGGTATCGCCAATGCATGGCCGACCGTATTCTTCGCATAAGATACGGTAAAAATGTCTCACCTGAAGCAAGGTTCAAGTCTGTTGTCAAGTACCTCAAAGAGTTGATTGAAGACGGTATGCGGGACGAGTATGTTCGTCGTAAAGCAGTAGAGATTGTTACAAGAGCGGGTGTACAAGGACATGACGAGCTAGGAGAAATTCGTGCTATTGTCAAGTGGGTACAGAACAATGTAACTTACCGGAAGGACCCGGTAGACATTGAGTACTTCATGACACCGAGAAAGCTACTCAAGGATGTAGAACAAGGTCGTAGCGCCGCTGATTGCGATGACTTTGTAATTTTAGCAGGTGCCCTTCTAGGTTCTATTGGTTATCCAACGGGTGCTTTGATAGTAGACTCAAACAATGATGGCGTGTTTAATCATGTTATGTTGATTACACGCACTACGGCACCTACTAGGGAATTTGGCAATAAGTGGATTCCATGCGAGTTAATTTTCCCAACCTTCAAAATAGGCAAGTCAGTCAAAATAAGCCAGGTTTACCCCCTCATTGCGGACCCCAGCACTACTAGAGTACCTGTAATGCAAAAGCAAATTGCGGGACTACAAGGAGGACCGACTACTTCATTTGGTAGAAGCCCCTCCGGAGGATTAGGCGCACTTACGCCTAGGCCAATTGTATGGGCTCAAAAGCTAGGACTAATAGGGGGTAGAAGGTAATGTCATTCAAACCATTCATGGGTGTTAGCGACTCATCAGGAGATGGTCCAATTTTTGTTGATACCATAAGCTCTAGCAAGGATGGAAAAATGGTTGACAACCTTGGAAACAGCGATATGAAGAGCTTTTCCACCAATGATAGTGCAATGGAAATAGTCAACTCGCCATCAGTAGCAAAAGAATTTGGTCTTGGAAGTGGACCAGTAAGCACTTCCCCAGCAATGAATATTCCAGTAGCAACAGCTGCACCTGTTAGGAGCCGAAGAATGGGCGCCATCGATATGAAAAGTGGCGAATTTTGGGGCGTAGTAGGTTTGGCGTTTGCTGGTGGAGTACTAGGAAAATACCTATTTGACCAATATGTGAAGTGATAACAATGCGAACAAACCACCAACTAGCAAGGCTCAAAGCCCACAGTCTCGGAAATATTGCTATTTTCGGAGACTCTTATGAAAACGGTATTTTCTCAAAAATCAACACCTTCGGTGCAACCAGTGGAGTACCTAAGGCAGTGAAAATGCGCAGGGCTCGCAATACTTCCAGTACTGCTCTTGTCGCACGAGGAGACAACCTTGATGACAACTTCCTAACCCCTTCCCCTTCTTCCTCTCGAATGTCTCCAAGTCGAGCAGCTCGCTCTTATGCTATCCCTGCTTCCGCTGACCTTTTTGATGCGGATGTAGCTGAAGCCGATTCTACTCTAGTTGGTAAGCCCCTCTTGACTTACCAAGAGTGGGATGCTGGAAACCCAGCTCCTCGTACCGAGCAAGAATTGACTGGTCGTCAGAACGCATACGACGCTTACAAGACCGCATGGACAAGTGCTAACTCAAAGAGCAGCACCCTAGGTAGTGGCCCTGCTTCTGCTGCTTACTTTGGTAGCGACCCTAGCTTTGTTCGCAAAGAAGGCGGAATCATGAACTCAGTTACTACCTTTGGTAATGTGGAAGAAGATGAACACCCATCCCACCTCCCTCAGTACCTTGCAGGTAGTGGTGGTACAATCCTCGCAATTCTAGCTGGCTACTTTGCTCTCAAGTGGACTCGTCGCATTTGAGGTGCATAACATGATAACAGCACCTGGAAGAGGAAGCTCGGTAACTATGCCGAGTACACCAAAGCCAGTGCAACCGCCAGCAGGCAAGACACCTGACAAAGGACCCGGTAGTGGTAATTACGGCTCAGAGCTTGACCTCAGCCTGATGAAAAACCAACTAGAAGCGGCAAAGCGAGCCGAAGCACGGGCAAATCAAGCATACAAAGACCTACTAAAAGAGCATAAGGAGTCTCAGCGACAGCTCCAGGATGTGAATAAGAGAATTATCGAAGCTCAAAAGGCACAAAGGAAGCTTGATGCAAGCCCAGCCGAAGAGTTTTCAAAATTGCAACGAAAGACTCTACGAAGTATGGGCCTTGGTATGAGTAATCGCCAAAGCTTCGGATTTGCTGGTCTTACAATGCTTCTAGGACTGGTAGCAATAATCGGGAGGGTCGAATAATGGTTAGGAGCCTGCAAGAAGTCGATACGCTAATGTCCACTATCCGAAGGGTGGACAAAGAAATTTCTCGCCGTCGCTTAGAAATTAAGCGAAACATTGTACCCAATGCCGGGCTTGCCCGTCAACAAGTAGAGGCTCTAGTTAGAGAAAATAACCGACGCAAGGCATACCTTCGTGTTAACTCAGGCCACATTGAAGCCCTACGAGCTTCAGGCGCCAGGTTTACTCCTCTTCGCACTTCATTTGTCACTCCTGACGGTCCAAAGCATAAAGGTAGAAGGCGTGATTCAAAGCGAATGCAAGAATTGAACCGTCGAAGGCAAGAAGCTCGCGATAATTTTCGCAATACTATCTCCCCCAAGACCGTGTCTTACGAAGTAAGGGATGGAAAGTACTACTTTGAAGGCAAAGAGGTTTCAAAAGCCCAATACATGAAACTCATGGAGCCTATTCGACGACGCAACATGGAGAAAAGAGCCTCAAAAACTGCCTCGCGACCGGTCACTAAGAAGCAAGGCAAGAAAGCTCAAGGCCCAATGATTCCCATTGTCGCCCCTATGCCAGTAAAGGAGACTGTTGCAAAGCCACGGCAAGTCATGCAACAAGCTGCTGACTCTATTCGTGAGCAAAACGCTATCCTCGCCAAACAGCGAGAGCAAGTGATTCGTAAGCAACAGGACGCCCGAAGAGATGCCGAGCTAGTAAAGCAGGGGCAGGCTCAGGTCGTTGCTCAGCGAAGAGCCCGTGAGGCAGCCGAAGCAAAGGCCAAGGCTGAAGCCGAAGCTAAGCGCCGTCGTGCTCAAGTCGCCGCTGCCGCAAAACAAGCTGCCGCTGCTGCTGAACAAAAGGCCCGCGCTGCTGCTAGCAAAGTCAGTCAAAAGAAAGTCAGTCAAAAAATCATTTCTAGAGGCCGAGGATTCTTTGACAGGCCGAGTGGACCCATCCGAATTCCTTTCCGCCGTACAGGACTACTTCCTCAAATGGTCATGATGACTGCACTCAACGATAAGAAGCGAAGTCAGACTGTTAACAACGCTACTCGTAGCCCTAGCCCAGCCCCTAAAGGACCGATTAAGGACCAAATTACTGAGGATATTCGCCAACATACACCACCACCATCACGAAGGTCTCCTGAATACATTGAATTTATGAGGGACATTACCGATACTTACAGGATGGCGTACAAAGAAATCAATCTCGCCAGGCAAGGAAAGGGACAAGGAGCATCCCTCCTCCCTATTCTAGGTCGCCATCGACTAGAATTCTTTGCCAACAAAGCAATGTCGCTTCTCAATGAAATTAAGAGGATGGTCAGTAACGAAGCAATTCGCTGGGACCAGGGAGCACTCAACTCAGGTGTAGCAGTCAGCACAGATACACGGGCACAATCAACGCGAAAAATGACTCGCCAAGAGTTTGCAGCGCATATCGAAAAGAAAGTAAAACCAAAAATGGAGGCATTCTTCATGGAGGTTCAACAAGAAGTTCAGAGAGCAAAACAGCAAAAAGAGGCAAAAAAGGCACCAGCCCGAAAGGTTGTCTTGGACAACTCTCTAGCCGTAAGCCGCCAGCGTAGTCTTGCTGCTTATGACAAGCTTCGTGGTCATGGCCGCCCAGTCTTAAGTGAGCAGCAAGGCACTGAGGGCCTAGCCGGTCTTTTCCCTGCTTTGCGTAGTAGCATGCAGGGAGTGTTGCACCGATGAAGCCTGGCACGGCTTACCGCCATAACACGGCCTTTGCCCGTTCTTCTTCTCTAGGAGAGCTTCATGCAAAGCCTGTAATCAAGCGAGTTACAGTGCGCCGAGGCAATGGAAGAGCCCGTGTTATCGTTAAAGACGGAACCATCTATGAGCAAGAGCTTGGCTTTCGCAAATACGATGACATTACCTTCGATGCTGAGCTAATCGGAAAGGGCTACTTCTATGGTACCATTTCAGTTGATGGCCGCCAGTCTCTCCTCTTTGCTACTCCCGTCGCTTCCAAAGTTTCACACACAATCTCAATCGAAGTCCCCCTAACGGGGCTCAACTTCCACATTTCAGCTACAATTCCTACTAACCTTGACACAACATATCTCGACTCAAAGTCAAGGGACATGCTAAAGGCTAATCCCGCTTCTTACTCTTCTCTTGGCTTCCTACCCATCGAACCAACCCAAAGCAACTCATCAAGTAGTGAATGGGGAGGTAAAATCGAAGACCATAGTTGGAAATACGGTCGAAGTGGCAGTGACATAACCCCCGGTTATTCCGCCAAATATTGGGCAAACTATGACGGTGGCTGGCTAGCTGCTTCAGCGATGTACAAGTATACTGATAACGGAAAGTGGGAGTGCATTCAACAAAATGTTGGTTCACTTCAAGTAGGTACCACTCATTGTATTGCAGGTGTTCTTTACGGGTACAAAGATACGGCTGGAATTGGCGGAGAGTACTGGAATTACACTGGTAACGGAAAGCGTACCACCAACACTACTTGGAAGTATGGAGACCGTATGAGTGGCAGTAAAATTCGACTTGCAGAACACGGGGCCCTCAATAGCAAGCTCATTCGTAATGACCACAAAGAGTTCGGAAAAAACCAATTCAGAATTCAATCGCAAGGAGGTAAACTCAAACTCAACTTCGATGGCAGCTACCTCATTGAAGGGGGCGAAGAGCTAGATAGCTACTGTGCCAAAGTAGAGTGGTGGAACCCCGATACAAACGAATGGTCAGCACCCGCTGTCCACCCACCCTGGACCGCCAAAATTCACGGAAACGGTCGCTTTGCATTCTATTTCCGATTCCCCCGTCAACTAACTAATGACGACGAATACTACGATAAGACTCCACAGTGGCAAATCGAAAAAACTTGGGACTCCTACCCAAGGTACGATAGCCGATACAAGGACACAGCCCCAGGATATGGGCTAGTTTACAACCGAATTGGTCGCCCCAATGTGAAAGGAACCGATGAAGGAATTGAAATTGAAATGTTTGGAAAGAAGTTGCGCACCAGTAACGAAAGTCCCAACTACAAAGTCCTAATTTGCCCTGAATCGAAGTCAGACGATGGAAGCGACTTGCAAAAGAGAAGCTACATCATGACCTCAGGCGATGTAGTCTACCAGGCAATCGACCCTTATGCGTTTAGCTACTCAGAAAACCCGGACATAACTAATGCATATTGGGTTAATGGAAACTTCAAGCCAGGTGGTTCGTTCATGTTACTCGGCAAAGCCATCGACTTTTTCCCAGGTTATTGGGTCTCTACCATTTCACTTGCCAAGAAAAACAATACTCCACTAGACCTTAGGAACCAACAGTCTGAGATGACAAGAGGCTCTCACGGTCCAAACGCGTTTACTGCTGACAAGATAGCCGAAGGTAAAATGCGTAAATTCAAGCTAGTGGATGTTAATGACCCAAAGAAGGTAGAGAGCTTTCTCCCCTCATGGCAAGCTTGCTTTCCTGGTGTACCCCTCACTAAAGAAATTCTGATTGCACTCCTAAAGGGCGACCAACTACCCCAACTAGAAGCAATCGAGAACACCAAAATTAGCGGGTTCCTTGATGACGACCCTCTTCGGTATGAAGTAAACTCACAAGGCAGCAAATTCCGCCATTCTTGGTCGATAGTTTACTGCGAAATCCCTGAAGGGTGGTGGGGGCCAACCATTGACGAAGCAGGTA
>MDSZ01160041.1_pt1 | contig 25486 bp, 16 predicted proteins | sample 811201 | NCBI WGS metagenome assembly MDSZ01 (sample SAMN05326647, study PRJNA326480) | marine metagenome | isolation source: seawater | place: Indian Ocean: North | collected 2010
TAGTTGAATAACTTTTTGCACGTCCATGTTGGTTAGCATTGCTGCAGTTGCCGTTCTTTTGAAAATATTAACACTATCTTGTCCAAACCTAGCAAGAATTGGTTGCGCTCTGGCAAAATCTCTTGTGAACTGTGCGGGTGGTCGCCCTAACTCGTGTGCTGTCGCATAGAAATTAGTTAACAAATTTGTTGCCTGTTCGGGAGTGTGTCCCAAGGATTTAGTCAATTCTACAAAAGATTGCGCAGTGTCGTCCATACGCACACCTGTTGCTTGCAGTGCTGTCATGACTTTTGCTAATTCTTTAGTTTGTGTTCCTGTTAAGGTAGTGACATCCGTTATATTTGATACCATCGATTGCTGTGCTGCAAAAAAATCTTTTGTTAACTGCGTCTTCATTCCTTGCAATTCTGACTCTGCTTTTCGCACATCGAACAAAGAATCCTGGAGTCCGGTCTTGCGGAACAAGTCTGCGTTCAAGCGGTCAAAGTCCATAATAGAGTCAAACATTTTGGTGATTGCGTTAATGGTGAGACTTATCGGATTAAGTGCCGACATCATCTTTTTAACAAAACCCTTTAGGAGTCCTTTTAGTCCGCCCTTTTTGCCCAGAAAAGCAAACTCAGTATTTATCCCCATGGTAGCAGCAAGAAGTCTGTCTGCCATAACCTTGCCTTTCTCGTAACCTTCTTTTTCAATTCTCCTAAGTTTTGCCCTTTTTTGCAGTAGTTTGTATCTTCTTTGTGCCGCCAGAACTCTATCTCTTTGCATATTGCCAGATGCTATTTCATCTTCTATCATTTCCTTGAGAAGTCTTGTCTCTTCCTCCTCTATTCTCTCTCTTTCTTCCTCTACATCTATAACACCTTCAATAATACTCCTGTTGTCTTCCAGGAGTTTCATGATTTCATCTGTTCTTGCTTGCAAGTCTTGAGGATCTAATTGCGCAGCACCACCTGTATCTGATGCTGTAACGTAAGTTGCGGTTATTCTTTTAATATCCTCTTCTTTAACTCCAGACTCTCTTAATCTTTCTATTAGTTGTTGAATATTTATCGCCATATTACATCACTGCTCCGCCAATTGATACTCGATCAACATTGAAATTTATATTTGTTTTCTTTTCTGCTAATTTTTCCAGACCTTCTTTTAGTTTTTGTAATCTTGTCAAAAGCACCCCATCGTCGTTAGATGTCTCAAACTTTGCATTTACGTGAGGATACTTTTGATTAAAACTTGCAACCTTCGCTGTGTTTAGCATTCCAGGCATATGAGGTTGAAATAGCGTCAATGGTGCATATGAAGTACCAACTGCTGCGTCTTCATTTTTCATTGGAACTGGTGCTGATTCTCTAGTTGCACTAAATCCATGAATACCCTTGTTTACCGTGTCTTCCGATTGGAACAAAATCCTGTCCAAAGATCGAGAGTCAAAAGACTCTGTTCTGTCGAACAAGTCCGCCTCAACAGTTTTTCCACTTTTATCTTTCTTTTTCGGGGAACCCATCGCTGCTTTTTGAAACTCTGATTGCTTGACTCCTATGCCTGCATAGTCATATAGTAACCTATGTTGCTTTTTGTTTATTTCGCCTTTCTTTAGCATCTTATCTGCACGAATTTTATCATTCTCTGCTCGCTTATCTAACTCTTTTTGCAGATCTGCTCTTACTTTTTCGGCGCTTTCTTTTTGTTCAACAATTTCATCTGATGTAATGAAGTCATATCCAAACAGTTTCAAAACAAAGTCTATAACATGTGGGACTACCTTATACAGAAGTTCTGCGCCCATAGCGCCAAGTCTAGAAAACTGATTTAAAAGATTGGTAGAAACATCGAGTCCCTGCCGCATATCGGAATTGATCTCCATAAAAGAACTGACAGGTGATGCTAAGAGTTCACCAACCTCATCTTCCATACCCTCATAACTTGCTCCCACTATTTTGCCAAACTTTGAAGCATCTAGTCCAAACTGCTTGTAAAGAGTCCTCATCAACCTTGGCGGCATGCTAGCGCCGGCCGCTTTTGCTCTATGAAAAGCGTCTCTAATAACTTTCAACTTCTCGCCCGCGTTTGCAGATAAAAGTTCAAGAGGGTTTAAAAAATTTCCGCCTAAAAGTGCATTAAACTTGCCCACGGAACGAAGGACATTTTCGCTATGATCTTGATCCTCTATCAGATCTATCAGGTCTGATACCTTTAGTCCTGCACGACGTGCAGCAACTGATATGCTTGTAAAAATTTGTGGAAAATTCCTGCCAAACCTACCAAGCACTGGTAAGGACTCCGCCACTTCTCTAAAGATTTCTTCGGGGGGTCTCCCTAGTTTTTGAGATATATCAAACAGTTTTCTATTTATCGCTTGTTGTTGCTCAGAGGTATAATCTAGGGTTGCCCCAAAGAACTTGCTACTGTCAACAATCGCCTCTGCTGAAACACCCATGAAACCATATCTCATTACATCTGAAGCGAGTCTATTTCTAGCGTCTTTTACTTTTGTTAGATCAGACCTTATTCCAATAACTGTGCTTAAAGCAGATCCTGCAACTCCTGCCGCTTCGCCGCCATAAAACTGAACCATCTGTCTATTCAACATAGAGATGTCGTCTGCAAACCCACCAAATCCAGACCTCTTAAAGAATTTAGCGCCTGCTTTCTCAACCAACTTTGCTTGTTCTATGCTGTCAACTATTACTTGTATCAATATTTGCAGAGGAGATAATCTAGCGGCGGCACCTTTAACAAACCCGGTTGCCATTCCTTTAAGTCCCTTCATCATTCCCTTTGGACCGCTGCCGCCAAGAAAACTTGCCTTGATTCCCGTAGCAGATGCAAGCAGGCGATCTGCCATCTCTGCGCCTTTTTTTTCGCCTTTTAGTATTCTGTTTTCTATTTTATTAAGGTTTGTTAGAACCTTTATTTCTTCTTGTAGGTTTGATAGTTCTTCTTCATTAGAATCAGCATTTTTAAGAAGAAACTTCATTCTGCTTCGCAGTTTATTAATTTGGCGGCGGCGCATGTATATTATGGTTTGAGATGCACCCTTCTCTTCGCCAAGAATCATATCACGACGGCGATTTAGTTCTAATCTGTTTTCGTATATTTGTTTTAGTTCGTCGAAATCTTTTCCGAAGTCTTTATAGTATTGACCTATTCCAGGTCCATTCTGAGCGAAAGTATCAAACTGTCTAAGCAGTGCTAATAGTTCCTGACCTTCTTCCGAATCAAAATTTATTGGACCTCGACCAACTCGATTGGTTAATAATTCTAAAAGTCTTTGAATTGATCTTCTATCCATTCGTCAAACCCCTACTTGAATGGCCAGATTAACCCCGTATCCTTTTCAAACGAACTTACTGATTTCTTTAGTTTATATTTGTCTCTTAAAGTTTTGGGGTTATCTAATCCATACTGACTGAGAGAAGATAGATATCTCTTTTCTCCTGCTAGTGCTCTAACAAAGGAATCTACCTGACTTTCCGACCCTCTAACACTAACTGGAAAATACTCTCCAGTGAACAGGGCGTCAAGAATCATCCTCAACCTAGCGCCCATTGCTATAAGGAATGTCTCATCAACTTTCTGAAAGTCGATAACTATTTCTTCTTTAGGTTCTTTCATTAGAAAATCTCCACAAGTAAATAGTTACTTTCTCTTGTTCTTGGCGTTGATCTTTTCCATTTCTTTATTTTTATTCTCAAAATGATCGCTCAGTTTATTTACAAACCATAATCTTATTTTGACGGGAAGATCGTAAACATCAAAATAATTCCAGTTTCCATTCATGATCAGGTAAAAAATCTGATCGTGAACTATCTTCATGTAATCACTCGTCAGGCCAAAAAAACGTGGCACCCAGTGGGACCTCCGTTTCGGTTTCTGTACCGCAATACATGCACTCTAGGTTTTCTTTCATTTCTATCTTTGGAACTATCTTTGTATAGTTCCTTCGAACAAAGAAAGAGTCTCTAGCAGGAAGGTCCATAATGACTTCTGCAAGTTGGTTTCTATCTCTTACATCACCAATCGAGACAGTAATTGCTTTGAGGAGATCTGTCGTTGGAGACTCAGCAAGTTTATTTTTTCTCTTTGACTCAAGAACTTTTTCCATTCTCTTCTCATCTTTAGATGTTAGCAATCTAACAGTAATTTCTTGCTGCGATACAGGCAGTGTTGCTTTAAATGTGCCATCATCTGTTGGCGTAAACAAAGCATCATCACACTCTGCCTCGATGAACCATCTAGAATAGTTTTCTAAATCAATTTCGTGCTCACCTTCTGTTTCACACTCTGGACATCTCACGCTTACACGATAGTCACTTCCGTACCCTGTAATTCTTGCTGCAATCATGATAGCAGACTTATCTGCAATCAAAAGATCTTCAACTTTAATAGTTTGATCTACAAGAATACCTTGTGTAAACTTATCCAAAGCAAGTCCTTTTCTAAGGAGCGTAGGAGAAGATAGTATATCTTCATCTCTTGCTGTCATAAAACGAATCTCCACAACCTCTTGATTGTGGAGAGGGTGATCTTTTGGATAAAATTTGCCTCCGCTTGGCAACTCAACAAATTCGGTATTTGCAGTACGTCTTGCAACCTCTCGCGGTTGTGACGCCTGTGGCGTGGAGGGTTCTGCTTGAACCCTTGAAGAATTTCTACTCATATAACCTCACTTCCTTTAACTAAATTATAAACTAAAATATATATTTTTTTTATTAAACTCCAGGTGCTCTGCCATCCCTGTTTGCTACTGGGGTGTTAGAGAGTCCTGCTGCTCTTTGTAGATCCTGACTTGGTGTAACCTTTGTCTCCAGTTCTGCCCAGTCAAATCTAATTCCAACTTCTACGTTAACTAGTTCGTCAGACTCATAATCCAAGTCTCCAAAGTTAACAGACTTAATCCATGGATTGTACAAAGACCACGTCTCAATTGGTGCACCGTCTTCGTCAATCATATGAATGTACATACGTCCACCAACTGCGTCTACTGCTCTCTTCTTAGAGAAAGTCACAACATTACTTGCCTTCCCTCGTCCCTGTGGGTCATTCAAGAAGTTGTGCGGTGCGACGTATCCAGAGTTCTCAATCAATTGCAACATTGTGTGAGATGCGTCAGGGTCCACTGGATCCACCAACGTGATACTAATCTCTTCCCACTCCAATCTACCTGGATAGTAGAACTTGTAATTTATAAAATTGTGTTCTGATTCCGTAACTGAAAAGTTTGGTTTTCCAGTTGTTTTTACTATCCACTGGGGAATGCCATTAAAGGATAGTAAAAATCTATATTTTCTTTTTGGCTCAATTGCTGCATCTGACCAAAATTTCTGAGTTGCCATATAAAAAATCCTCCTAACACTAGTAAGTAGTGTCTAGTTTGTTTTAATCTTCGAATGATGCTCCGGTATTCGTAATAACAAAATCAATTGCGATAAATTCAATTGCTCTTGCTGGTTTTAAGAAAATCTTAGCATACATAATATTTCTATCAATGAGATCTGCCGTGGTCGTGGTGTCATCTAGAATAACTCTAAATTCTGAAAGACCAAATCTTGACTTAACACTATCCAAGAATGGTTCGACCTGCCCACGGAACCTATCCCAAGTTGCTTGCACATTCTGATCGAATAACAATCTAGCAGCGATTCTAGAGATCTCCTTCTTGACGAAGATCATCAAGCGGCGGACGTTAATTCTATCAAGTGCAGACGGTGTTATTTGCAATGTCTTTTGTCCAAAGACCACAATACCCTCTGCAGGAAACTGTGCAATTGGGTTGATGTTTGCTTCATATAGTTCATCGCGCTCCTTAGAAGAAACTCTCTGTGAAACTGAAACAACAGGCAATCCTGCTGCTCCATCTGACAACCCACCTCTGGTAAATCCTGCTGGTGCAAACCAGAGTTCTGACTCTCGCTCTGTACTGGCAAAGGTTCCGAGTGCTGCTACTGATGGTGGCACCCAGACTCTTGCATCACTAATCTGATCAACAATCTTAACCCAAGGGTAGAAACAACAAGCATAACTCGAATTTAATCCTCTTGCTTCTAATGTTGAAACTGCATTTGTCACCTTAGAGTTTTGGATTCTCGTTTTAAAATCATCCGTGTTCTCTGTGGCAGGAATATACCCGCCGTTCGCAATATCGATTATTGCCAGTGCATCTGCTCTGTCTTCACAAACCCTAATCGCCTGATTAGTGACTCTGCTATTTGTAATACCTGGCAGCGCCAATGCATTCATCTCTACTTCTTCTGGGTCCGAAACAGCGTCGATTGCTCTCTTAAGAGATGCGATTTCATAACTTGTTGTTTCATCACCAGACATCTTTGTGTTTCTAAATGGTTCAGATTCCGTTACATCAAGACCATCAAACCCACCAAATAGAGGTATAGTAAATTTAACAAATCCAGACTTAACAAGTTCCTTATAACCTTGGCGACCTGCTGTATGAGAAACACCTGCTCTTCTAGAACCAGACGCGTAAACTGCGCTACCGATGTCTCCGGCGGCCAAGTGTGGTTGTGACTTACCAAGTCCCACAGATACTGAACCTGTCTTGCTTACTGCAATAAGATCGTCACAAGTAAAGTAAAAAGAAACTTCTGACTTATTTGCAACAGGGTTTGAATCCTGATCTGACACGTAAGTGTTACCCAACCTTCTCACAACATCAACATAAGAAGGATCAAACCTTGTATCCGTTGGTGTTCGATATGTTGAAACACCAAAGAATGAGTCTTTTGCGTTAGAAAGTCCTTCTGCTGACGCCGTTAATCGAAGTGGCAACGTTGGGTACAAGAAGGACGCTGTTGCTTGCTGTGGCAACCCTAAAATAAGTCCCTTATTTACTGTACCTACTGGTTTGTACGCTTTGCTGTTATTTGTAGCATAAATCAAAGGATCGGTAATTGGGTGCACGTCTGTTGAGATTCTTGCTGCTCGACCCGATGGTACCCGTGCAAGATTCTTCCCTGTGATCGCCTTATAGGAAGCATACCTAATTGGTCCATAGAAACCAAAAGGAAGAAGTTGAGGATCTGTTATACCCTGATCAACATCTTGGTCCATCTTGACTCTGATAAATCTTGACTGATTTGCATTGTTGCCGTAAATTCTGTATCTTCTATCTGCTTCATCCCATTCTCTGTATTGGTCACCAATCTTGAATCCAATGTAGTTATTGGCATTTGGATTCAAACTACATTGCGAGAACCTTTCTAACACTGATGGTCTAGCATCATTGTCTTTAACATCTCTGACCAGTACGGTAAATGTTCCGTAAGGGTTAATGTCTGTTCCTGCTTTTACATCTGTAATTGAAATTTTAATTGAGGAAGCAAGCGTGCCTCCATCAGAAATGCCCACAAACTTAAAGAGTTTCTGCATATCTTTAGGTTCAAAACCATCGCCAGATGAATTTATATCTTGCGAAAAGACCCAACCTGTAACAGAATCCCTTGCTGGTTCACGGTGATCATATTGGGGCACTGATTCTTTTAGCAGTGGTACAACTGCTGCACAGAGAGATTCATGTGCGCCCAGAGCGCCCTTATGCAGTACGTTTGTAGCACCACCCTCTGTCTCAAGTCCATGATGATCTCTTACGAATCTATCAAAAGTTTCTCCCAACCAATACTTTTTAGCGGTCCCTGATGTGACATCTCCGTTAGTAAGAATTGGGTTGGTGTTAAAAACTTTTCTAATGTATTTATCTGAATCTCTGTCAAAGTTAAACACAACTCTTGAAGGTGTTGTCGTTCCTTTGTCATAGAGATGGGCAGTAAATTCCATCGTGGAAGTGTCTGTACTTTCAATTAGGATGTGACTACCTGTTGTTGCAATTCTTTGTCCCTGAACGTCTTCGCCGCCTGCGCCGACCAAGGAACCTGACACGGTGGGAACCAAAGCATCTGCGTCATCGGACAATCTTCCCAAGTTTCCTGAAAGGTTAATAGCACCTTGCTGAAAGTACCAAATTGCTGCCAGCGTACCTGTTATTGAGGTCTTTGTTCTTGCTGTGTTGGAATTTGAAGCACCTCCTGCTTTCCACCCGTCTCTTCTGTCAACACCACCGGTTGAAAAAAGATAAAGTCCGTAAGCGGAAGATTTCGTATTATCAGTCGGATCTGATCCGTCTGGATCACTACCATCAAGAGTCCACCCTGCCTCGCCACCTGCTACTGCATTTGGGTCCTGAACGCCCATAAGACGAACAACATTTACTGGTCCACTATTTCTAAGAAATGCTTGTGCAGCATAAGCAGCATACGTTGGTGCGGTGTAGTTTCCCTCTCTCCAGACATCTCCCCCTCTGCCTCCTGGGATAGGTTCTCCGAAAACATCAATGAACTGTGCCATTGAATCTACGGTTAGGGGAATCATACCTGGACCTTTTTCTAATCTACCTACGATTGTTGGTCCCACGGCATTGGGCGTTTTAGGCAACTGCGAATTGTCAATCTCATTGAGAAAAACACCCGGTGATACAAATTTAAACTTCTTTACAGACATACTGGAAATCTCCTTATAACTTAAGTTAAGAATAACATTATTTTACTCTCTATTAAATAGTATTTTCAAATTCCAAAAGTTGAGAAAAGAAATAAGAAAAGGAATGGGGGGCATTTGCCCCCCTTTAGGAAGGATTATTAACCTACAGGTGCTGTGCCTGATAGGTACTGTACTACAAGAACATCATCGGAATCCATTGCTAGATTCTCCGATAAGAAGATCTCTGTTCCTGGTTGCAGAGTAGATCCTGTGGTTACGAACTGAGCGCGTGCACCAGATCTATCTGGTTCCCCATCTCTCTTATTGTTGTGAGACCCGAAGGCACTCGTATAAGACTCGATAGGTGCAGGTTGGTCAGAAGGACTAAAGTATTGTGTCGCTCTAGTCGTTGAGATCATACCATTGTTGTTATTGTGTACAAACGTACCCGCGCCAATCTGAATATCTCCCTCAATTGTTCCTGCTTTATAAGCAATTTCAATAGAGGCAGTTCCGTTGATGCTAGCAGTTGCATTGTACGACACCGTTGCAAGATCTGCTTGAGTATTAAGTGCTGTATTCATTGCCGTAGCAAGATTAGACACAACATCACGCCAATCTGTCACGCCAGAAACCGCTTCAACTGCAATATCATACCTACCTTGACCATTAGAAAGTTTCGTTTCTGTGGAGAAGTTAAGATTAATACTTGCACTGACCGGTAACGGAGAAGGGTTCGCTGCTTCATTAAAATAGAAGACATAGAACTCACTTCCTGTGCTTTCAACAACAAACGTCTGGGCGTAGTACTGCTTCAGAGGTCCGTAGGTCTTTGGTACACCTGAACCCTCTTCTGGTCCTGTTGAACCGGAAGTAAACACCATTCTGTAAACTCCAGGTTGCAACCCGCCGCCGCCGTTGTAGTCAATGTTGTAGTCACCATCATTTGGATTGCCTTGAGCATCATTCCCCTTCGTAAGAAGAAGACCGTTGAAATAGACCATTTCTGATCCAGAAACCATCCTGGTTTCACCCAATGAACAAGTGGTGAACAAAGAACCAGAACCTTGAGTAGGTTGTGATCTATTTAGCAATTTCTTGCTAGATCTACTGAATATTCTTCTCTTCCAACCGACACTCAACTGTCCGTTATTGTACGTAAGTCCACCGTGGGCATTATTGTTAGCACGAACAATCTCTTGAGTCAAATGTGCCTTTTTAATAATATCGTTGCCCGAAATGCTTCGAACAGTCACAGAGTCTGCGAAATCAGCATAATTTGGTCCAGAACCCAACTCATGTGCAGTAATGTGCGATCCCGAAACGTTATCTGAAGTTACCTTGTGTAACGTTGATGTTCCAGATCCAGAAATCGCGCCTGCCACGTCTACATCTCCCGCTGTCGATCTATCAAGATCGGCAAGATTTGCAGTTATTGTAGAACCAGACAAGGTATGATACTTGGCGGTTGAACCAGAGACGTCTGCGATCAAAACCACGTCACCTCTCACTCTATGTGCGTTCACTTCAGATCCCGTAATAGTGTGATAGGTTAAACTAGATCCCGATACATCTGCAACCTCTGCTCTGTCAACGTTCAAAAAGTGACCAAGTGCTGACGAACCAGATAGAAGGTGTCCTGTAAAACTAGATCCACTGAATATAGAATCTTGCGCACCCATATCCTGGTTTACTGTAACCTCATGGAACACACCAACAGACGCGGAAAGTGAACCAGTTACGCCCAATCTCACGCCTCCAGTACCAGACAATAGCGAAGCACCTTGTACGGTACCAATCTTCAAAAGAAGATCTGCACCAGCGCCAGAACCGGCATCACCCAAAACGAGACTTGCGATGCCTGCCGAACCAGTACCAGCGGTACCACCAATCTGCAAACCTGCACCTTCCTGCGCTGCTCCTGCTGATTGAGAAACTGCTGGAATAAGTTGATTGACATCAATCTCCAAGTTTTCTTTTGTTGTAACTTCAGATATAATTTTTCTTGCGTCAACAATATCTGCAGTTACTTTGTGAAACTCACCGATAGAACCAGAAACATCGCCACCGGTCAAGTTATGGAATTCAACCAAACCAGAACCAGATAGGGCGGTTGCCACTACTCTTCTATGCGTACCTTCGTCAACTGTCAGTTTATGGAACAAAGACGTTCCAGAACCTGTCACGACGAGTGAACTTAGTCTATCAATTGTTCCTAAGTCAACGTCAACTTTATGAATCGTTGTCGTTTTAGAACCAGACACTACTAGAGAACTGACTCTATCAATAGTTCCCAAATCTGCATCGATTTTGTGGAACTTAGCAGTCTCGGAACCAGTAATAGCAAACGCTGCAGAATCTCTAACGTTGTTTAAAATTACCTTACCAATTGTTGCTTCGTCGACATCAATCTTATGCAACGTTGAAGTTGCAGATGCAGAAAGGAAAAGTGGTCTAGAACTAAAGTTGCTCTTCTTCAGAAGGTTAAATGCACCATCATCTGAATCTATCTTGTGAATCTGAATAGATTGTCCAGAACCACTGACATTAACAGTGCGTGCATTATTGTACAAATAGTTAGACGCACCTAGCGAAAACCAAGTTCTATCTTCGTCAATTGCTGCTGATCCTGAAACTCTTGCGATGACTTCACCACCTGATGTATCAGGTTCTCCTGACCTCTTATTGCCATGGTTTGCCTGTTGATGCTGTCCTTCAATCGGAGACGGATTGTTAGAAGGACTTCCTATATTCGCCGTAGTTCCAAAAACTGTACCTCTACCTTGAGAGAACTGACTTTGTACACCTGTACCAATCTGGACACCACCCTGAATACCTGCGGAAGAATTGAAAATAACATCAATCGATGCCGTACCGTTTATACTCGATGTGGAATTCAGACTAACACTTGCTAGAGACGTTGGTAGTTCAGCGTCCATAGCGTTATACAGATTAGTAACGACATTTCTCCAGTCTGTGACTCCAGTAATTACTTGTACTGGCACATCGTGACGTAGTTTCGCAATTGAATAACTGCTAAATTCAAGGTTAATACTTGCACTTACAGGTAGTGGAGCGTTACCTGCTGCATTATCAAAGTAAAAATCGTGAATCACAGGAGTAGACCCAGTGCTTGTAACCACAATGTGCTGTGCATAGTATTGCTTTATTGGACCATAGGTCTTTGGCACTCCACTACTTTCGTTTCCAATAGATCCAGAAGTAAACTGCAATCTAAAAGTACCCGGAGAAGCAGTAACCGCTGGTTTTATCGCTGGTATCAATCCCGCAGAACTGATTCCGAAACTTGCAGATTGATTGCCCTGTACGGTACCACTAGAATGTAGCAAGATTTCATTTTTACCAAAAATAGTTAGCGCCTTTTTGCCGGTTGCTGAAATTTCACCAGTAGAACCACTAATTCCAGTGTATGCCAAAACAATTTTGGCACCATCAGATGCAGTTAGGTGAATACCATCTGTTGTGATCTTTGATATACCATCAAAACCAGAACCGTTGTTAAACTGTACTGTGCCCTCTTCACCTCTTGCAGCATTTGAGAGCGACAACGCTGTCTTTAGTTGACTAAAACTAAATCCTCTTGCATTGTTATTTGTTGCATCACCAGCAATAAAGAAGTCAGTATCTATAAAATCAACATGACCGTCAGAACCCTGGTTAACATCAATGTGTGTTACTTGCACAGATCCCGATTGGATATCTGCTCTTGTAACAGCACTAGAACCTAACTTAACTGTTGTTATTGCACCATTACTGATTAACTTGGTGCCTATTTTTGTAATTGCCATTTAGCAACCTCCTTTGTGTTTTGTTGTACAAAACAAAAACAAAATATAGGGGGGAACTTAGCGCTCCCCCCTTAAGACTAACTATCTTATGAACCTGCGGATATTGTACCAGACAAGTACTGGACAACAAGAATGTCGTCCGCATCCAGTGTGAGAGTTTCATGCAACTCAACTGTAACAGGACCATTTGTATCGTTGTAGTCAATGGTATAGTCACCATCAACTGGTGGTCTTTGTCCGCCTGGGGCAGGAATCAAAAGAACACCATTCAAGTAAACCATCTCTGAACCAGACATGATAATTGTTGGTTTTCCTCCAGCATCTGCAGCAAGTGATGCAGTAGTGAACAATGAACCAGATCCCGCTGAGAGCGCGATTCTGTTTGCCACACTTGAATCTCTTGAGAAAACCTGTCTCTGATGTCCTATACTAAGAACACCGTTTGTGAAACTCAATCCACCGTTACCATTATCAGCATCAAAAACAATTTCTCTGTTCAAGTGCTCTGCCTTAATGATGTCAGTACCATTGAGAGATGAAACCGCCAGTTTATCTGCTGTAATCTGGTGTGCCTGAATTGTAGAACTAGACAGGTGATCAGATGTAACCTTGTGAAGGGTTGCAACCTTAGAACCAGAAATTGTAACTACATCCAAATCATTGATTGATGCTCTGTCAGCATCAAGAAGATTTACAGTTACAGTAGATCCAGAAACTGTGTGATATTTTGCTGAAGAACCAGACAAGTCTGAAATTCTACCCTTATCTGCATCTAAAGAGTGTACATTAATGTTAGAACCAGAAACCAAGTTATAAGTTGCTGTTGAACCAGAAACGCTACCTAGTTGTGCTTCATCTGCATTAACAAAATGTACAGTCAAGTTAGAACCAGATACTGTATGGAATGTACCCTGTGAACCTGAGAACGACAGTGCGTTAAGTCCCCTGGCAACATCAAGTTCTTGGAAAACACCTACAGATGCTGACAAAGTACCTGAAACACCTAGAAGAACTGCGTCATTCTTGCGACCACCTGTTGCGGAAAGAGAAACGCCCTGTGTAGCACCAATCTTGAAAAGAAGGTCCTTACCTGCGCCGCCTCCTGCATCGCCAAGAACAACACTCGCAATACCAGTAGAACCAGTGCCTGCTGTGCCACCGATCTGTAGACCTGCGCCTTCAACTGCTGCACCCGCTGATTGCGACACTGCTGCAATAATTTGCTTTGCTGCAATCTCGTAATGCTCTTTTGTTGTAATAGTTGACTTGTAAGTTCTTGCATCTAAAAGATCAACCTTTAATTTATGGAATTCACCAATCGCACCTGATACGTCATTTGCAGTTAAGTTGTGAAACTGTGCAAGACCAGAAGAAGAAAGATTCGTTGTTACAACGTCTCCATAAGTACCCTGGTCGACCGTTAGTTTGTGGAACAAAGACGTTCCGGAACCAGTAACGACAAGCGCTGCAACCCTATCAATCGTACCAAGATCAGAATCTAATTTGTGAATCGTAGAAGTTCCTGAACCAGTGACAACAAGAGCGGATACTCTATCGATTGTACCAAGATCAGAATCTAACTTGTGAATCTGTGCAATAGCAGATGATGTTAAGTTAGTTGCCTTAACAACATTAAAGGTTGCTTCATCAGTATCAAGTTTGTGCAACTGAGAAGTACCAGAACCTGAAATCTTGGTTGCTCTCACAACTTCAATATCTGCTACATCTACATCAATCTTGTGAAGTTGCGCATTGTTCGATGCACTAAGGTTGTTTACATAGATGTTGTTCCAAAGTCTTCCTGATGCGCCCAAGTCTATTGTAGAAGAAGTAATAGGCGTAAGAGCATTGGTGTCAAGTTTGATCAGTGTATCATCATCAATCTTGAAATTAAGAGTCTGCGTTGCCTGAACAGTCAGTGCCTTCTTTGCGTTTGCAAAGATTTCACCACTTGAACCAGAAACGCCAGTAAATGCAAATGCGATTTTACCACCGTCTGAAGCGGTAAGATGTACGCCATCTGTTCTAATTTTTGAAATTGCATCCATTGCATTGGTGCCGCCAGCACCATGGAACTGAATATGTCCTTCATCACCAACTGCTGCGTTAGACGCTGATACTGCTGCTTTAAGTGCGGCGAAAGTCACTGTTCTCATTCCGCCACCGTCGCCCTTAGAAGCGGAGACGATAAGGATGTCCGCATCTTCTAGGTGTACAATATCGTTTCTAGACTGGAATAAGTCTAGGTGTCCTACCTGAATAGAACCGGATTGTATTTTATCTCTTGTAATAGCAGAAGTGCCCAATTTTGCAGTTGTGATCGCACTATCTGCCAATAGTTTTGTGCCAATTTTTGTTTTTGCCATTTTTATATGTGCTCCTTGTAATTTTGTATTTTTTTCAACTAAAACAGAAACTTACAATTTAAACAGATCTTATGAGAAAAGAACTTTTTTCAGATTTCTAACGTTATTATCAAACTTACAAAACTCAGAGTTAAGAAACTCCAGAGAAAGAGCCTGGCACTCATTCAACCTATCATCAAACTCAAAATGAAACTTACCTGTTTCTAACCTTCTACATCTTATGAGATTGATGCCCTTTAATTGAAGGTAGGCAGCAATCCCAATGTCTGATGTTACAAAATTCATATCAATTCCTCTTCTATAAATAGTCCTACTGTTTAACAAAAACTATATTTCCAGAACCGTCTTCATTAATTTCCATTGTGTACTCTGATTCTGGATCTAGTTTATACTTTTCCCTCAATACTTCAACAATCTCTTCGTTATTACTTCGTAACTTTTCTATATCTTCTAGTAGCAGATTTTTTTGCACCTCATGATCTCTCATATAGACTCCAAATTCAGAAATTTTATTGTTAAGAAGTTCCCTAAGTTTAAAAAAACTAACTGTGTCTTCTCTGGTGATCTCTACATAGGAGTCATCAAATTCCTCTTCGTCTTCATCTTCTAAATCTTCCAGATCATCCAGATCTGCTCCTGCTTTTAGTGTTTCTGCTGCCAAAAGTGCTTTGTTTGCAAGTTCGGGATTTTCTTCTTTTAGTTCATCTAATAAATTTAGTAATTTATTTAAAGTTGACATGATTTCATAACCTCCTTAACAAAATTTTAACTGTCAAAATAAGTAGTTTCAAAACTACGATCTTATAAAAGTTATTCTTAAATTTTCACCATTCTGTGGTGGTTCTGCAAACTCAATAGTTGTACTATTGGTAACTGTGTAGTCATTAGACGCACCGGGCGTCATGTAAAGACCACTTCTAAAAACCATTTGTGTACCCTGCACGAAAGATTGAGCAACTGTAAATGTTGTTCTAGACCCATCTGGTGATTCTTGAAACGAATTGTTTGCCAAATATTTGTGTACAGTAACCACGCTGCTAGATGCCGCGATTGTCACAGCACCACTTGAACCAGTTGATAGAGTGATGCCACTACCTGCCAAAAGGTAATCAGTACCATCAGACAGTGTAGTTAGCGACCCAGAAAGTTTATTTGCAGTTACACTGCCTGCCGATATCTTATCAGCATCAATGGTATAAAAGTCACCGGCAGCGCCAGAAATAGCATTGTAGGTAGCGAAGGACCCGGATATAGTATCTACATCTGCTATCCCACCGCTGCCGGTGAAACCTATCGTTATGGAACCGTTTGAACCAGTTGAAAGTCCTATATCAGTTCCAGCGATAAGATAATCTGAACCATCTGAAAGTTTTAGCAATGAACCTGAAAGTGTTTTTGCAGTTACCTGCTCTGCACTTACCCTATTTGTATCGATTAAATTGAAAGTACCAGTCGAACCAGATACCCTGTGATATGTTGCAAGAGATCCCGATATGCTGTCAAATCCTCCCCCTGCTGCTTCGGATATGGCAGTGTCCGCAAACTTACCAATATAGATATATCCTCTAGCATACTTTGGAACTGCTGATGCTTTGTAATCCTGAACGAAAACAACACCATTAAAATAGTCTACCAAGAACTCAATGGGACTTGTAGTTGGAATCTGTAATCCACCATCATCTGGATGACCAGTAAATAACTGCAGTCCATAGTTATTCCCCGTTTGTGGTCCAAAAAGAGGATTAACAAGTTGCAGGGCACCATTACTTTGATGAACGATCTGGTTATTTAACAAAAAACCTGAACCTTTGTTTGGATTTGATGATTGTGCTTGATAACTACTAGTCAGTCTAAGTTGATAACCATGTGGACCGGCCGGTTGTGCTTCGTCTCCTCCCCCGAAACCAACATCTCCAAAGTTTCCAACATTTGCATCATAAGTTGTTCCAGAAATTGACTCTACATAAAAATCAACATACTCAACCGTTGGTGTTGCTCCGAGAGAAGCGCTAAACCTAGAATACAGACTACCGGTATCGCTTGTCACAGTGGTCGGTATAGTCTCCGCAAAAATAGTCGAAGTATTTATCTGAATATTAGATGGTATAGTTTCGTTGTATAACTCTTTTAAATTAGAGGTGTGTGCCTTACCTGCAACTTTTTTAGAAGCAGCAAAAGTCAAACTCTGATTTGTAGATCCTGTACCTGGTACCGCCATAACCTAGTCCTTAACTATACGCTATCTGTATCCTGGTCAGATAACCTGACCAATTCTTATCAGCAGTGATTCTAAGAACTACATACTCAGAACCTCCGCCTGTGCCAAGCAAAGATTCCCCGTTAAAATTACACACTACACTGGTGCCACCGCCAGCAATGCTTACGGCAGGGTTTCCAGGATCTGCGCCATCTAGAGCACCTGCTCCGTTGACTGAAGGATTGTTGCTGGTATAGGCAGTGCCCACATCCAACCATGCTGTTTTTCCGGGTATCTTCGCATCTAAATAAAAATTTCCATTCGCCCCTAAAGACGTCGCTCTCTTAACTAGTGAACCGTTACCATAAATAGTTATAGTAATACTGCTTCTATCGTTTACAGTATTGTTTCGAAAATGTCTAACAAATGTTCTATTTGCGATAGTTAGAGTGCTGTAATTTGGATTACCTGCTGGTGCTTGTAGGGTTCCGCCATCATCTTCGTTTCTAGTGTCGCCTGCAACGCCAACTTTTTTAGGTGACATTAAGTAACCATTCACGAAAACTAACCCATCTGCATGAGTAGGATAAGAACCATTGTCATTTACTGATAAAGCAGGGTTCCAAGAATTGTTTGAATCAACCGGATCTGCTTGATTGTTATAAGTTCCCGATATGATTCTAAATTCTTCTATATTAAAGTATTCATTTGTGTTAGCATTGGTGCTACCCAATGAACCAGAATAAACCATTAATCCAGTTTTAACTGTCGAGGTTGTATTCAATGTTGCTTTGTGTGGGTGTATTATTCTTGAAGAAACGGCAACGTTTCTAGAAGTATGCACATTATGCTCCTCTACAATAGAGGTTAGGTTGTTAAATAGAGCAGTTCCTGTAACCTGTATATCTTTTATATGGCAATTTCCAATATTATTAAGATTCGCCAGGGATGTTGATGACGCTGCATCGCTCTTTGTTGTAACACCCGATCCTGATATCCTAATATTACTAATAGAACAATTAGTTGTTGTTGGAAAAGTAACTGCCGTTCCATTTTGGTACACATTTCTATAAACATTTGAGGCAATATACTCATACGATGCAGTTGGGCGAGAAGCAAAATACCCTACACCCGACTGTCGAAAAACATCTGCATGATAAAAGTCATTAAAAACGAGTGTAGAAAAACTTAATGCATTACTGTCCGTATCTACAACCCACTCAACATAATTCGTCTGTATATTGCCTCCAGATTTTTTATGAACCACTCTTGCATAGTTCCACCCTAATCTTTGATCTGCTGTACCAATCTGGTAAGTTCCTGTTCTGTAAGGTTTCGTATAGTCTGGTATGTTATCTGTTGTGGTGCTCCATCCAACTGCAGTGACACTAAAACCAGAACTATTTCCATTAAAGTCATTTGTTTTTGCCTCCACTGTATCTGATAATGAAACTTCGTGGACCTCCACGCCATTAACCTCAAGCGCCAGAGATCCCTCAAGTCCGTCACCAAAAGCATCAACTGGATAGTTGTTTCCGCTTGACGCAACATCTTCATTTAATTTACCGTCAATCACTGTAAAAGAACCAAATACACCTCTTCTATCTCCGCTGACGCTATAGTGACCGTTTGTATTGAAATCAGACAGACCAATACTGGAACCAGTAGCACTGCTATAATTTGGTATAGTGTGCGCTACACCAAAGGACAATCTTGCATCATTAAGTCCAGTATCATCAACATCAATGTCATCAAGAGCAGGTGCAGCATTTGCCGTGTTGGTTGTAGCACCAAGTGTAAAATCAAATTGAGATATATACCCTGCCCAACTCTCGTCTGCTTCAACTTTAATTAATATGTGCTCTCCAGCAGCAACACTTGCTGTACCAAAAGTTAAGTGATGTGTATTGTTTCCGTTGTCAACATCGTTCGTCGCACCATTAATCAATGCACCGTCATCTGTATCTACTCGTCCATAAACAAAATTTTGTGATGCATCCATCCAACCAGTCTGACCTGGGATCTTTATATACAAGTGTGCATTTGCTGTGGATAGGGAACTATTATTAAAAGTTGTGCTATTCTTTGTCGTCTGTATCTTTATATCTCTCTTTGTAACCCCACTTGAATTAGACAAAACCCTAAAGTATGTTCTGGTGCCGGTAACCCCGGAATAATCTGGTTGATTTGCAGCGGTATTACTTATTGCACTAAAGTTGCCGCCATTTGGTATATCTCCATCAATCGGACTATACAACCTTTGATTAAACAGTAGCAGTCCGTCTGTGTGTCCAGTAGCACCACTTGCTGTCATGTGATTTCTAGAGTTCCACTGGTTTACCCCCAGCGTAACAGAACCTTGAGTGTCATATGATCCTGATGATTTTCTGTACGTCTCGTCATGAAACTTTTCGACCAAGTTTGTGCTAGGTAATGAGCGATTATCTATAAGAAAACCGTTTCCTGTTGTTGCAGAACCAGCATTTGATAGTGTTGATTTTAGTGGATGAGTTGCAGTAACGTTGGCAGTTACTGCACCATTAACCAAAGAGTTTGTGTTAACATCCAAACTTGCAGTAACTCCTAGAATCTTTGTGCTTACCTCTCCTGCTCCAAAATTTATTGCCGGAACTGCTTGAGCGGCAGGTGTAGTGGAATTTGAAACAGTAAAAGATATTGGAGTTCCAGAATCCTGATATACATTCTGATATAGATTCGAAACATCTACTTTGTAATTTGCTGTAGCATCCGTATTATACTCTACACCCGATAAAAATTTAGAACCCACTAAATTTACATCTTCAATCCTTGCTCTGCTAGCGGCGAGATTGTTTACAGAACCAGACGGATCATTGATCCACTCAATGTAATTTGTTGTTTTATCAGAACCCCCAAAAGAGTGCAAGACTCTTGCGTAGTTCCATCCTGGTACCATGGAAGTAGTATCTATTTTAAATCTTCCCGTTCTGTGCTTGAATATATTCCATTCTGCGTTGTTCCCATCGAAACTAGACGCTGTTAGTGATGTATTTGTAAAACCTGATGTTTGTGCATTTAGGGAAGAGTCAGTTCCAGAACCAGGATTACCAGCGCCATTAAACTCTGCGAGATTAATTGAATGAATAATGTTTCCATTTACCTCTAATTTTAGTATTCCTGTTTCTGCGTTGCCAAATGCACCAGAGGCAAAAGCAACATACCCGTTTGTAATGCTTGCAGCAACGTTATCATTCAATATTCCAGTTACATCTTGGGTTCCATCGTATACACCTATTCTAAGGTTTCTTCCATTATTGCCTGGGGCGTATGTTCCATTTATATCAACTGCAGTAAATCCAGCAGCAGTATTTGAGGAGGAGTAGTGCGGGACAGTCTTGGAAGAACCAAAAGAAAGTTTTGCTGTAACACCGTTTACTATATTATCTTCTATAGATCTTAAATCTGGTGCGGGACTGGGTGCAATAATTTTTAACACTTCGTTAAATCTATCTATCGGAACCCCAATAAGTGTATCAGCAGTAAAATCCGTAAAAAGTCCATCACTGTAACTTCCATCTTCCGGATCGCCAATCTTTCCACTGCCTCCGCCGCCACCTGCTTCGCCAGGAGGTCCAGCAGCAGATGAAGTGAGAACAACGTTATCGTTGGCATCTAAAGCAAGATACTTTGTTGTAACTGCTGTCCCAGGTAAGAGTCCATCAAATTTTATATTATTTGTTACAGATACCACGTCTGCTGTGATGAGAGATGCAGAAAATATGCTCGGTCCCAAACTAGAAGATCCAAGAAGCGCAACTGTGTCGCCATCGCCATCTATTATTGCAAGTGATTGAGATACCTTTAGAGGTGAACCACCAATCAAGTTTCCTGCGACAGTAACATCCCCTCCAAATACTGCAGTACCTATAACGTCTAAATCGTTTATTACACCCTTATCTCCATCAAACGTATGATACGTTGCTAAAGTGCCAGAGATTACATTTAAGTCAGGAGTTGTTCCGTCTGCACCTGCTGGACCTGTGGCACCTCTGATATTTCCAAGATTTGTGACAGTCCCATCTGAAAAAGTTACTATAAATTCATAATCTATAAGAGACACACTCGTTATACTAATGCCTTGTGGTCCTTCAGGTCCCCTGGGTCCTCTTGCTGCTTCACCGCTCGAAGAAGCACTTGCTGCGACACCTGGTGCAGAGAATGGTCCAAACCCAGATGCCTGATCATCTGCTTTCCTAAACTTCGATCTTGCAGGTTTAATACCCGCCAAACCATAAAACCTTGGATTTCCTTTTATAAGTTCGTCAGCGAGAGCGACCCTTTCTCTTGGTATTTTAATTTCTACTGCATTTTCTCTAACAGCGAAATCTGGTTGTAAACTATTCTTGTCTTGATTGGTTAACCAACCCAAAACCTCTATTGTTACTTTCGTTTCAAACTTTCTCTCTTCATTTGAAAAGTTGCTAATGTTGTTGTTTTGCGAAAAATCCTCTTGTATAAATGCTTCATATCTCAACCTTCCCTCTTCTATGATCACATAGTTAATTCCACCAGGTCTAGTAATAAACGGTGTAAGCATTTGGTTCATCTGCTCTTGATATTCCGATCTTAATGTTATTTCATACTGAACAGTCACATAGACAGGAATTGGAATTGTTAAGGTCTGATAAACAGTTTTTCCTGCCTGACCAGGAAAATTCAACTGCCCCCTGTTCTTTAAAGAGTGGGCGTTTTCAAAATTAGAAGTCTTGTCTTGATTTACTTTTCTCGATACAGTTATAGAACCACCCTTAACTTTATCAATTGGGGGTATATTCGCAAACACAGTGCCTTTTCTTGAAGGATCTTTGCTTACGTTGGTCCTTTCAATTGTAATAAGGGGCAAAACCAGTGCACCCTCTTTATCTCTTATCCTCTGATCTCTTTTGCTTTGGAACATTCGCTCCGCAGATGACCATATGACAGGCACTTTTCTGAAACCGGTTGTGGTGACACAATTTATATCGAGCGTTTCATACACAAATTTGTGTAGCGCAGTGTCTATTGTCTCCATAGTGGAACGTGGAAAGGGTTTGTCCTCTATTCCTCTGGATTTTGTCGGTCTCTTAACCATCTTTTAACCTCACAATTATAAACCATACTTCTCTAACTCTTTTGGATCAACAATCTGTCTCTCTTTTGGGATTTTTACCTCTACAACAGTTTCATTGATTACCTTTTGTGGTGTAGACTGGTTTGCGCCATCACCAATTAAGTGCCCCAGCACTTTTATATCAAACTTAGTTTCAAATTTTCTCTCTTCATTTGAGAAATTACTGATGTTGTTCTCATGCGAATAGTCTTGTTGTATAAAACCCTCATACCTGTGGTTTTGATCACGAATTATAATGTAATTTATGCCTCCTGGTACTGTCATAAACGGAATAACTAAATCATTCATCTGTTGCTGGTACTCTGTTCTTATCGTTATTTTATACATTATAGTAATGTACACAGGAAGTGGTATCGATACTGTCTTGTAGACTGTTTTGTCGACTTTATTAGGAAAATTCAATTGTCCTCTTTTTCTCAAGGCGTGTGCATTTTTGAAATTAGATGTCTTGCCTTGTACGATCTTTTGCATCGTTGGTATGTTGCCACCCTTCACCTTATCTAGCGCTGGTACATTTGCCCAAACTGTCCCTTTCTCCGTTGGACTTTTAACCATCGATGTTCTTTCTATGGTGATAATTGGCAAGATAAGAGCACCCTCTTCATCTCTAACTCTTGAATCCTTTTTGCTAAGAGCAGATCTTTCTGCCGTTGCCATGATTACTGGGACTTTCTTAAACCCTGTCCCATCATGCGCATGCAAGTTCATCTGCCTATCTATGAAGTTATACATTGCGGTATCAATATTTTCTATTCTAGAATCAAAGACTCGCTTGCCTTCATACTCATTTAGACTTTCGCTATATGGTTTATGACGTTCCATCGAATAAACCCTCTCTTGCCTTTATACACTCTGCGCTAATTTCCATCATGTTCTCTCTTTGTCCGAATATTCTAGTGGGTTCATTTAGAGTGGCAATCTCATAGTATGTCTCCCCATAAAGAATAAAGTCGCCCTCGCGCACAAAGAGGTTTTGATCTTCAGTTAATCTACGCTTGTGAAAGTGGACAGTTATTTTAGATAACCTATCCACTCCAAGGTTTGTTGTCTCAGTTTCATATCCTTGCCATTCGACAAGGGCATATACTCTGATCGGGTTTAGGAATGTCTTGTTCAGTGCTTCACCATAGATTGGGTGAAAATTTGTTTCTTCTATTGAAATAGGATAGTATATTATTTGCTGACCAATGACTCTTTCTACTACTTCGTCACTAACCTGCTTTACAAGATCTCGCTCCTTTTTACCCGTAAAAAGTGGTGGTGGAGGAGCGTCTGGTTGATTCCATTTATTATCGCTCATCTCTTATCACCCCACATACACCGAATATGGTATTCTTTGTAAAACCTTTTCAGAATTATCCACCATTGCTGCCTCTTGTTCAGACATCTTGGTGTAGGTAAGTTCTGCGAGTGTTGTTTTTAACTCTTCCCTAAGAGCATTCTGCTCTTCTTTTCCTTGCGAAACTAAGTCAGTTCCGTTTAAGGTAACGCTGTCGCCTGGAATTGGTAATGCGTTAAATTTTGATCTGACTAGTCCTAACATTTCTTTCGAAAGTGCTAATGCAAATCTGCGAATCCACTGCTTACCAATGGAATTTATTGTATCATACGGAAGATTAGAAAAAGGCAGGGTGTTCATATTATTTACACCATCTCTTTGAGATCTTCCGTTTGTATCGTCTTCTATATTAGAAGTTGGCACAGAGAACTGAACCCACATCCTTCTAGGTCCTCCCGAATAAGGTACAGGGAACAACCTTAAGAAATTGTTTTTTATCTCATACGACCAATGAGACATTCTTGTATAAATTGCGTCTTCAAAAGCAAGTGCTTGTGATTTGTTTTGCCATGTTGGAACAAGTTGAAAAGTTGAATCATCTGAAAATTGTCCGTAATTATGAAAATTGCCGACAACATTCAAACCTCCATAATATCCATAAAATCTCCACATTGCACTCGGTGTCTTGTAATAAACTTTTTTAATTAATATCTTTTTCCCGTCTATTTTGCCAGCATAGGGTATTGTGGTTCCGCCCGTAAAGTCAACTTTTGTTAAGTTGTCGGAACCTGGGTCTGTTATTGTTATTGCTCCGTTTCCTCCGAAACCTCCCACTTCTTGTGTTATTGTAACCTTGTTGCCGCTAGCAGTTGCAGATAGTTTTGAATTTAAATTTAGCGCACTTGCAAGAGCAGTTGCCACAGCATCATTAGAACCGCCGTTGATTGCAAAAATTGGAGAATCAGAAGCGGCATTTGAAGTATCCGTCGCATGTGCTGTAGCGGTTATAGTAGTTCCGTCAGTTGTCTTGAAGGACAGTGAAGTATTATCTGCCGTTAGAGTGTTGAAATTAGAAATTGTTACGGTTGCAGATGCTTTCGCGTTTGTCCTTGAGGATATGATTTTTTGCAAATCATAATCTTGAACTCCCACCTTTGTTACAAATGATGCAGAATATTCAACAGAATCTTTCAGTCCTATTTCTGATCCCATCCTTTCGGAAACATTCCTTGAAAATCCATAATCAAATTTGGGATACTTCAAACTTGCAGACACTGGTCCTGAAGTTAATTCTCCTTTGTGATCAAACGTCCCTGTTGCATGTCCTAAGAAACTAGGTAGTGCGTTGTTTGCTTGATGTACATTAATCAAATAAGAATATTCTAAAACTGACTCTTCGTATGCGGCGTACACGTTACCTTCGGAAAGTTCAATGTCAAGCACATCACCCCCCAACTTTTTAAAAGTATACGCTACTTGATCAACCGCTCCAGATACAAAGTTGCCCGAAAATAGAGCGCTGCTATTATCAGAATAAATCTTATATGGTAATAATCTATTTACGTTACCGTGACTGCCAGTTTCAGGCAAGATACTCTTGCTTGAGTTACTGGCAGGTAACAAAGTAGGTAAAGCCATTCATAAGTCCTCCGTGCTTTAGTAAATAGTCTCAAACTTAACAAAACACTTGGGGACTTCGACCCTAGTTACTCTTCGGTCTTCTTGGTGGTTCTTCTTCTAGTCGTAGTCTTTTTAGTTGTAGTCTTCCTGGCGGTGCGTTTTCTAGTTGCTTTCTTTGCTTCTGGTGGTGGGGGTTCGACCATTGGTGTGGTTGCAGGTTCTTCCATCACAACTTCTTGAAGTCGGGGTTCTGGCACCATCGGAGGGCGCTCAGTTGGTTCTTGTTCTGTTGCTGGAGCACTACTTATAACTTCAACACTCTCGTTTTCATTCTCCCGAATTTCTTCGCCGGTTGTCATGTCAATCGTGACCATATTGTTTTCTACCTTTCTTGAATTAAAACCAAGTGCTGCTCTCTTTTTTGCATACTTCTTGGCATACTTTGCCATTATCAATCTCTTTCTGCGCTTACCCATATTTAACTCCTTTTAACTAAACGATTATAACATAAATAGTTTTTAAATAAAGAAAAACCCCCAACCAAATTGGAAGGGGGCAAATCTATTGTAAGGCGAA
>MDSZ01174472.1_pt1 | contig 25484 bp, 12 predicted proteins | sample 811201 | NCBI WGS metagenome assembly MDSZ01 (sample SAMN05326647, study PRJNA326480) | marine metagenome | isolation source: seawater | place: Indian Ocean: North | collected 2010
AAAAAAAAAAAAAAAAAAAAGGACGACATTTTTTCCAAGGAGAAGAAGAAGAAGAAGAAGAAGAATCACAGAAGAATCATGGTGGGATTCCGGAGGAAGACGAAGAAGACGACGACGAAGGAGAAAAAGGAGGAGAACGGCGCGGTCGTTCTCGGCGGCGCGAAAGAAAAAGAAAAAGAAAAGGACGCGGCGATGATGATACACCCCGCGGCGCGGTCTCGTCGAACCGGATTCGAGGAGGAGGAGGACGAGAATGACTGGTGTGGTCACGAAGACACGACTACTCCTTTTAATGTGCAGAAGGAAGAGAGCGAGACAACAAATGGTGTTACGCAGAAGAAGAAGCAAAAATCGTCCTCCTCCTTCGACGACGACGACGACAAAAGCGAGGAGAAGGACAAAGAGAGAGGCGAACGACGCCTTCATTCGAGGAAGAATAACGGTGAAAAAGAGAACGAAATTGACGAGCGCATCGACGAGAAGAAGCGACAGACAGAACTACAAATAGAACGCGACGCGCAAGTGGAAATAGGAGATGAACTCATCGAAGAAATCGCCGAATTGCGATTGTTTAAAGAAACGAACGAACGAGAGACGAGCAAACGGACGGAAGCGATGAACGAAAAACTCTCGATCGCGCGATTGAGAATTGAAGAGATGACGAAGGAACAAGAAAAATTATTGATCGAGCTCGACGATGCGCACACGAGTAGCAAAATCGAGATTGAATCGACAAAGGAAAAGGAAGAGGAACAAAAAAGAAGTTTACGAAACCGAGCGGCTGCGTTGGAGAAGGAAAACGAGAGACGGAAGAGAGAGACGGAAGAGTGGAAAGAGGAGGGGAGAAAGTTGAAGGAAAATATCAACGAGAGGAATAATAATAATAACGATGATGATCGTAATAATAATAGTAGCGATAGCAACGGCGGAAAGACAACGACGACGACGACGACGACGACGAAAGAAGAGAAGGAAGAGAAAACAAAAGCAAAAGAAAATGATGGTAAAAAAGACAACGAAAACGACGAGAACGAGGACATCGAAAATAATCCAATTCACAAAGAAATGACGGAAAAAAAAACAAAGGAGATTGAAAATCTAACGAAAATGTTGAAAGAAGCGGACGAGGCGATTCAAGCGGTGGAAGCGTTTGCGAAAGACACGGAGCGTAAGCTTACGTATTCTGAAAACGAAAAGAAATATTTCCAGGAGGATTTAACACAAGCGAAAAAGGAATACGAGATTTTAGAGAAGTTTACTCGAGAACGCGGCGCGAGCGCGATGGTGACTTTTGCAAACGCGCAAAGAGAGCGCGAGAGACTCGAGCGGCGTTTGGAAGAATCGCAAACTCTTTTAGTACAACAAGAGGAGTATTTCACAAAGAGCGCGGCTGCAGCGGCAGGAGGCGGAGTCACAGATGGGGGAGAAGTCGAACAAAAACATCTTTCTATTCTCAAAGAGTACCAACAAAGAGCCATAAACGCGGAAGAGCAACTTTTTTCCGCCACGGAGCAAGCGGAAAACGAAGCCTCCCTACATCTCGAAAACCTCAAAAGCACTGAACGCGAAAAGCAAGTCTTGGAAGACCGTTTACGTAAGGAGGAACAAAAAGTCGCATCCCTGCGTCAAGAGCTAAACGAGTGCACCTCGAAACTTCTCCTCCTCGAAACGTCATCGAGAGAACTGAAAGATGAAGTTGAGGACAAGCAAAAAGTCATCGAAGGTTTGAAAAAAGATATTGACGTGCAAGACGAAATCTTGATCCAAAAAGAACTCACTATCTTGAAGAACGAGGAAGAGTTAAACGAGAAATTGATGAAAGAGGCTCTCGTCGCGAAAGAAATCGTCGACGATGCGGTTTTGAGATGCACCGAGGCGGAAGAAAAGGTGGACTTGGCCGAGATGAAAACGAAAGCGCTCGAGAAACAACTCGAAGAACTTATTAATAACGACGAGCAATGATTCGAAGACAGAGACGATTTCGTAGTGTAAAAATATATTAAGACGTGAGCAGCAGGAAATAAACTACAGTAGGTAGTTACGAAAATATCTTCACTTTTTTTTCGTCTCTCTTTTCTTTCTTTTTGGAAAAAAAAAATCGGGGAACGTTCTCTCTCACTAACAATAGAATGCGTGGAAGCGCGGCCGCACTTCCTCGTCCTCTCTCTGGCATCGTACGTAGACGAGGCGGAGGAGAATGCACGTGGCACTCTTCTTCTCCGCGCGTGATACTCTCGAAGTCGAAAACGAGGACATTTTCAGCAGCCGCTCACAAAAGAAATCGTAACGAACAAAATAACGGTCTCAATTCCACTCCGTTAACGGTTCCCAAAAAAGAAGAAGAAAAGGAAGAAGATCAACGCTCAATTAACGATGGAAAAGAAGTTATTATTCTCTGGGACTTGGATAACGTGAACCCCGGGACGACGTGCGAACGATTCGCGATTAATGCGCAGAGAATAAAAAAAGCAGGGGAAAAGTTTGGCAAAGTAGTTTCTTTTAAAGCGTTCGCAGGAACGCAGACGAGTCGAGATTTGAGCGAATGTTGCACTTCAAAAGGATTTAAAGAAATATTCGAGAAGTTAAACTTGAAAACGGAGTTTAACTTGGACGGCCCGGACGCCGCAGATTTGCAGCTGGGAAAACGTTTGATGGAATTCGCGAACGAGAGTCAAGGGAAGAGGAGGGAACATATTCCGGATTTTATCACGAGACGCGCGGAGGAGGCACGTTTTCTTACTACCGATGATGACGATAATGATGATGATGAGAAGAAGAATAGTATGGACAATGAAGAAGAATATGACAATAAAGAAGACAATACTATTATCGTTTCTTTCAAACCGGAACTTAAACACGTGTCCTTTTGCGAGAAAACGAGAGGAAAATACAGGAATTTGGCTGTGGCAAAGCAAGAATTGTTAAAGTTAGATGGAGAAAAGGTACATGCCATGTGTCTGAAAGAAAGATGTTCGCCCGACGAAACGAAATTGCGGCAGATTGTTAAGAATAGAAAATACGTGGCTATCGTTGTTACGAACGATCGGGATTTGAAGTTACCGTTAGATTACGCTATCTCGATGGACGTTTGTGTGGTTTTGATTGGCAACTTTGTGGACAATTCGAAGATGAAAAATTTAGTCTCGGCGTCTTCTAGGAAGAAGAAGACTTCGTTTAGACGTTTAGGGGGAGGAGGAAGACGAAAAGACTCGCTCAATCAAGTTAATTGGAATGCATATTTGGACACGGTTCGATTAGCGGCGCAGAAGCGACCGATTGGGAGACTTAAGTTATTAGAAAATGCGGACGCGGCTTTAATTTGGGACGCGAAACGAAGGTTTCGAGTGAGTGAGGACGAAAGAGACGTCCTGGCCAATTCCAAATCGAACAATAGCGAGTTTGAAACGAGTTGCCCAGGGGATATTGTTGGAATATGGCGAAGGCACAAGTCTGGCGTCGGGGCCTGGTTCTCGTCGTTCGATGAAGATCGGTAGAAAAGATGGAGACAGTTATTGTTTATTGCGCACATGCTTGCATAGGTATGTATTGGTCTGTAAACTCTTTAGGAATAATTAGTTTATTTTGTAATTGCCCGAGAAGTCTATGTCGAAGACTTAGCCATTTTGGCCTTTATTCGCTTTCTCGAAGCTCTTCGCTCGGAGACTTGTTTTCTCAAAACATCCTGCGTAATCACCTCGCCATTCTTTAAAATGCGCGGATTTCGCACTTTGCCAACACCTTCAACATTTTTTTCACTTCTGGACATGGGAGCAAACATCTTTTTGAACTTAGCCTTCACTTGTTGCTTCGATGGAACAACCTTTTCTAAAGCCGAGTAAATTACAATTGGGGACAAAATGATTCGGCGAGGAAGAGCCATGGCATTCGAGATGATCAACTTCGGCAAAGAGAGTATGGCAGTTGCACCTTTGGATGCCGTTGATTTTAACTTGATGTCTGCTATCTTTATAAAGTCTGGTTTCTCCATGAATTCTTCTTCTATTCCTGACACTTTCGTATTCTTTTTCTTCACATCCAGAATTCCATTTGGATTCTTGACGAATAACTTTGCAATCCTCGACCTGTGCAACTCTTGTCTCGCTGTGAGCGAACGACCCATCAAGATACCCAAAAATTGCGCTGGATTCGAGGAAAGGCCTTTAAGCGCAACAGTCGCTTTCATCTTTTTCTTCTTGAGTTCCGCCGCTTTCGCCGCCAAGAATTTTTTCTTCCTCATTTGGAAAAGTTCTTCTCTGGCTTTCTCCTGTTCTTCCTTGGTACCTTCGAACAATTTTGAGACTCTGCCTTTTGTCATTTTATCAACCTCTTGAATCGAACGCAAACATACCGCGGGGACGTGAATACCGCTTGCGGAGAAGTTGTACTGAATTACATGTTCGTACATGACGACGATTGGGAATAAACACGCTTTGGACACTTGTGGGATTAAAAAGACAACGCCAAGAAACCAGACGAAGAACCACAGTCGCACTGGAGAATATAAATCCATGTAAAATTGAATCTCAAACGCGATTTTCAACGCAATTCCACAAATGAGCCCAATTGTTACCATCAATATAGCCGAATAACGCGATAAGTTACCATCTCTCCAATCGAAAACGCCAATTATTCTCTCCAAAGGTTGCGAAATCAAATCCAATGGCATGATGACTGCCAAACATGGGCCGGATAAAATTTTTGGTGCTTGCACTTGATCGAGCGATATTGCCGTTTTAGTGATTGTTTTCACTACGTTTATGCAAAACGACAACAGTTTTTTTACGATTTTCAAAACGGCTTCCATTGGATTCGATTTTGAAGAAAGCGATTTGATTACGTTTATCAACTTCTGGACGGGATTGTTACCCGAGAGCTCGGCGTTTTCACGGTCAGCCTTGACTCTTTTCGCGGCCTTCTTCGAGACTGATTTCATTGCTTCTTTGTGCGATTTCCCCATGGTCACTAATCTCGAATATTCATACATATCCTCTACCTCTTCATCGATTTCTTTTTCAATCGCTTTCGTTTTTGCAAATTCATCGATGACCCGTACTCTTAAAATTTCCTTCTCTGAACCGTCCTCGTTAATTCCAAAGCACGATACCGGCGATTCGTCTTTATCTTCCACGATTCGCGACGTATACCCGACGAATAAGAGACCTAAAACACACATGAGAGGTAAAAATGCACCCAAGATATCTCCTCTCAGATAAAAGCACAACGCCGTGTAAAAAATTACAAAATACAACCTTAACACGAAGGATTCTCTCAATGGCCAAAGGGACAACCACGCAAAACATTGCATGATAATGTGTGGAAATCCAAGAATGGCAACTATTAATCGAGATAAAGCGTGTACGATGCCAATGACTGTATCCTCTGGTTTTTCTTTTGGTCTTTCCAATGGCGCTTGACGCAAATACCAAGAACTCTTCTTTATTACTGGAGTAAATTTCAAAGCGATCCGGCAATATCCTTGCCATTTCTTCGTCGCTGTTTTCTTGTTTCTCTCATGCATGAACATTTCACGTTCCGCATCAACTAAATCTTGCGCAGAGAGACCATTTTCGTCCATCGGAATAACGTTAGCCCACACATCAAGTTCGCGATTTTCGCTTTCCAAAATATTTGAAAGCGGCACGCATGCAACACCGACTGGCTTCGTAAATGCAGTCGTCACTGGATCTCTTCCGAACAAAACGACGCGAATTTCACCCATTATTTCTGTAACGGGAAATGTAGCAGACTCAAACGCCGTCCGGAAGTTTTCTTCGAAGCTTTCCAGGATGACTGCGCAAGAGATGTGCGTTCCAAGTAAACCTTCATCTTTCTCAATCGCGTTCTTGAGTATATTCTGTTTGTAATGCATATCCTTGATTGGGTTTCCCGAACTTAAGACACCACCGATAACAGATTTGATTTGAACGCTTAAAGTTCCAATTTTCGGTCGAGCTGCTCCATACGTATTCTCTAAATCTGAGGGCGGAAGTGATCGACGACCAATGGAGTACGCGACTTCAACATGACCAAGTTGTTTTCCAGCCCTATTCAAGAAGCCGTAAGTCATGGTATTTTTCAACGGTACCAATTTTGCCCATGTTTTTCTCATCTCACCAATGGCTAAACCGGCCGTGTTAACCGTAAATTCACCGATTTTGGTACCTCCGACGTAGAATTTCTTCAACGCCAAGAAATCTTCCGCTTTTATTTTGAGCGCTTCGTCTGGATCATCGAGTTCTCCATCCCCATCTTCATCGAAAAAACTCAAACCGCCATCTTCGGTACTATCTTTCCCGAAGAGATATTTTTTAAGCTGTTTCCAAGCTTTTACGAGCACGACTCCAAAGTATACAGTTTTCAGTTCAGCGACTACGCGAACACGGAAACTCGTGGTCATTGGATTCATTGGTAACGAGAAAACTTCCGTATCAAATTTAGAGGTAGGCTTAATATCTTCCTGCACTTTGCCCTTGACCGGTATTAAGTTTGTGTTTGTCGTCAAGTTGACAAAAACGTCTGAAGTTTCACGGTTCGACGGGATAGCTATGTTGCGAATCTGTAAAATTTGAACGTAGAGATACAACGAAGGATCGTGAACGTTGAGCATTTTTTTATCCGCGTCGATGATTGGTGGTTCCATAATTTCCGCGAACGGAGGACGAGAGAAAGATATCTGAACAGAAACCAAACCTGATGGAATCATCGTTTCTCGGTCTTTTGGATCTGGTCGATATATTGCAACTTCCGAGCTCGTCCAATTTCCGTTAGCCTCGACGTTTAATAAATTGACACTTCCTCTTCCCATTTCAACCTGGCCGGAAAAATTTCTGTCAACACAGCGTACAATCAACTCCTTTGCCCCAGGCCTAACGAGAAGCGTAAACATTTCTCCTAAACCTTCGTTCCAAACAGGTGTAGATGTATCGTATACCACGGAAGTTGCAAAACGCTCAAATTTTGGCGCGTTATCGACTTGGATCGTAACGCTTGGATCGCACAAATCTTTACTCGTATTTCCAACCGGTAACAAATATCTCGCCGCCAGTACTCTGACGTGACATCTCCGCGCGTACTTCGTCAAATTTCCTGAATCTTGCAACGATATGGAACCGAATCCTCCGCACGCGTCTAAAATTTTATTTTGTGTTTCCAAAGGCTCCATCATTCTCGCCACGGAAACTTTTAAAAATCCAACATCCAGCCGGCGTTCAAAATCTTCAAAAACAACCTCTTCGCCGGCGCTTCTTGAGCTGATTCTCGTTCCTAACGGCAATTTGAACGTTCTATACGAACCATCTTGTGGTAAACACTCTAATGGAATGCCGCACGCGCCACAGAAATCGTCTGCGTTCCCTAAATCACGATCAAACACGGTAAACACGAGCGCTGAATCGTTGCTCGTGAGATCAACGAGATATCTCTCGTCCCAGCGAGGAAAGCATGTGTTGTTTTTAACTTTCGTCTTGTATCTCTCTTTGGCGGGCATAGAATCACCTCCAATTTTCACGTACGCGTCAGATCCCGACCATCCATCCATTGGGGTAATGTTCGAAGCTTCCATCACATGAACATAGTATCGACCACGTCTTTCATTTTGCATTGCGCTTCGATCTGCCGGCGTGAACGATTTGAAACTTTTTCTTAATCGATCATCAATTCTCCTTTGTTTCGCCGACAAAGTCAGATTTTGATCTTGCTTCCTTTCCAGGAATGTAGACGATGTCGCAACGCGCGTTGCCTCCGACGAACCTGCGATCCACGGCTCCAACGGGTCTTCACTCCCTTCGTTCACTTGCAAAGCGTGCCAATTCCCGCGCGCTCCAAGCGCTGGTAACAGTTTCGGTGGCCGTCTAAACGCCATCTTCAAAGTACCCTCGCCACCACCTTCAGTATTCTTCATCATGCGTTTTCTAGATAAGAACTTTTTCACTTCGCTTTTCTTTGCGTTTTCATCCAAATTTTCGAGCATTTTTAAAGAACTGAGCGACCCAATCGGCTGCACGTCCAAAGTGATTTCGCGCCAATGCCCATCAATTGGACACAGCGTGATAGGCACTGAACACATTCCAATGAGCGATTTTTTAGAATCAATTTCAGACGGGCCTTTCAAATCCCAAATCTTGAAGACGATTTCCTTCGAGCACCAACTACTATCATCGCTTTTACTCTCCTCGGGAGCGTTCTCTTTACCAGCGTCGTCGTTCCCTTTTGTCTTCTTCGTTCTCATTGTTTTATTCGGCGACAACAACGCAAACATCCCTTTCTTCTCCTCTTCCTCCTCTACTTGCTCACTGAATATCGGGAATGCGAACGTTTCCCCCTCCCCGGCGTTCCAAACCGGATCTACCGTATTCAAAATAGGTCTCGTTACTCCAACATACTCGCTCCCGTCCATTTTTTTCACATGTACGGATACGACTGGGTCGACCGTCCCTTTACCCGCTTTCTTCGTTCTCGATCCAAACACCGATTTCGAGTAGTACTCTTTATACAGCTTCTCGCACTCAAATATCTTCACCTCTAAATCTCTCGCTACAGAGGACGGGTTGATTGAGGCTCTTTCTTCGCTCATCTGTTTGATTAAAACGTCAGAAGATTTGTTCGTGCTTGAAGTGTTGTTGTCGTTATTATCTTCGGCGTCGTCGGCGTCATCGAAGTGCTCTTCGAAGTTGCTCGCGGTTAAATAATTGAGTTCGTTGAACGTATCGACTTCCATCCCCTCCAACAATTCCTTCAATTTTCCAATCTTATTTTTTACCGAAGGTTTTTTATTCCTTTGCTCTTTTCTGCCATTATTCGCGTCGCTCTTCTTTTTATCATTCTTGTTCGTCGTCGTCGTCGTCGGCGGCGGCGGCGGCGGCGGCGGCGGCATCGCGACTTTTTCTCTCGCGTCTTTGTCGTTGCTTAACGATGAGAGATATTTTATTAAGGCCACAATTTATCCCCTTTGAACGAAAAAAGAAAAAAAAAAGGAAAAGGGAAAGAGTGGCCCCAGGGGATAAAAATGACAAATTTGTAAAAAAAAATTTACAAAAGAGTTCCAGTCCAGCGTCCAGAGGAAGAACAAAAAGTCAGTAATGCGCATGATAGCAGTAAGGAGGAGGAGGAGAACAATGGTAATTGCAGTAATTGTAATAGTACGGTACCATGGTATGGTACCAACTGGTACCAGGTGGTAATAGTAGTGATAGGTATTTTACAGCAGTTTTCTTTATATTATTATTATCGTATGCGTTTGAACTTTTGAACATTCTCATCCTTGTCGTCATCTTCCATGTCGTCTTCTGGTTCTTTGGCGTCATTTTGTTCAACGATCAGAGAAATCTCTTCACCCTCCTCTTTATTTTCATCTTCTTCTAATTCTTGGACGCCAAGTTGCGTGTCCAACTTGGCGAGCTCTTGCATGATGGAGTTCATTTCTGCTTCTATGGCTTCCATGTTCGCGCGGATAGTTTTCATATCGGAAACTAAAAAGCCGCCGCCACCGGATGTTTTGTCGCCGTCGTTCTCGTCATCAGTGGTATTCCTTTTTTCGCTAACCTTTTCCACCGAATTGCCCGGCTTAAAGACGACGGTTTCGTTTTCTTTTTTTGCATCGTCAGCATTCGATGCCGTCGTCGTCGTCGTCGCCGCCGCCGTCGCCGGTTTCTTCTCTTTCTTTCCGCCGCCAAGCAAAGAGGATAGCACTCCTTCGCCTTTGCTTGTCTTCTTACTCTCATCGTTTTCATCGTCGTTTACAGCAACAGCATTGATGGCATCATCAGCAGTCGATGCATCTTCTTCGACACCCTCTTCTTCATCCGTCGACGACACTTCATCGCTTTCATCTCGCGATTTAAGTATTTTCAAAACGGCTCCAGTCGCAGCGTCTCCAATCCTTCCCGCTTGTTTACTCAAATTCTTCGCAAACTTAGGGAGATCCTTCTCAAGTACTTCTCTCGTTTTCAATTTGATCATGGATCTGTCGAAAGATTCTGTCGTGTCGATGTTTTCCTTCTTCGCTTGCTGTTTGAAGGAACTCGCCGCGAGGATGATTTCGGTTCGAACTTGCGTGTCTTTGAACTGGAGCGACCTGAATAAGCCTTGCAAACCGGCTTGCATTTTTTCGAGCACGGCCTCTTCCTTTTGGATTTGATCGAGGGGCGCGCCTTGAGCTTTTAATCTTTGCACTGTGCCCAACTGTCTCTTGATGCTTGTTTGTTGTCGCTCGATGCGTTTCTGCAAACCAAACATGTCCGAAAGAATCTCTCTCGATTTGTCCAACGATTGGCTAATACTCAGACCAATCCTAGCGGCTCCACCTTCTTCAACTTCCAATTCAGCTGGATCGACGCTAAAAAAATCGAATTTCAAACAGTCTAAAGCCGACGGTCGATCCGAGATGTTGTTGTTGTCCAGCTTTTCGCCGCTTTTCGCCGCTTTCTTCTCCAACCAATAAGGACGCCCTTTCAAAAGTTCAGCGGCTAATTTCCATCCAGCATCGCCTCCGGCGTCTAAAAGAACCGTCTTCGATCGCCCGAGCTGACCTTTATTTTTTGTTCTCCATAAATTCAAATCGTAGTCGCACCTTTTCAATCCTCGGTTGAAGCTCGACAAACCTCGATTGGTTCGTAAACTCGGTAACGCCAACTGCATGAGAATGACGCCCGCAGAATACGAATCAAAACGATCGGGTAAGTGCTTTACCCACGCCGCACTACCTGCGGCATATGCTAGAGGACCAAGCAACTTGCGCAAATCTGGAGCGTCTTCGGTCGGAATCAAAAATTCTTCTGGCGGCGCGTACTTCGGATCCATGATGGTCTCATCCGGCGCAAAATTCGTTCCCGTGCGAAAGCATGCGCACGCGCCCAAATCAATGAGCTTGAACTCAGGTTCTTCCATCATGACGTAATTTGTAACCGCTCTTATGTATCTTGCCCCGCCGCTACTTTCTCCTTCTCCTTCAGAATCCTTATTTCTGCCGCTGACTCTTTTAAGCGAGGCTAGACTTTCGCTAAAAAATTTCCCAGTGCCTTCCAAAACGTTTTTCCCTTTATTGTCGTCGTCCGCTTCGCAATCTGCCAACACGAGATTATGCGGCTTAATATCTCGGTGCACTAAACCAGCGCTGTGCATGGTCGCTAAATTCGTGAGTAACTGTTTCATGACTTTTTGCGCAATCACCAGTTCGCACGCCGCATCACCTTTACGTACGCCTTTTCTCTTCAAAAGATTCTTTGCCAACCCGGAGGGATAATCCGACTGAGCCATAAACTGGGCCAACGTTCGATCTCCTTGATACTTCCATACTAACCACAGCCCTTCCTTCACGGTTAAATCGTTCATTTGGTTCTTATCCATCGACTTTTTCCATTCGTCATGCGTCACGCGATAGCTGCCTAAAAACTCTGCACACGAGCCTTTTGCATCTCGCGCCACGCGATCATTCATCCACTTCTCAATCTCTTGAAGTTCTGCCGCACCTTCTATGTTAAGCTTTGGTCTCTTCAAAACCACTCTTTCTTTCCCTCGCAAGATTGCTTGGTACACGATTCCAAACGATCCTTCTCCTATTTGTCTTTCTATTTCGAATTCGTGACGTTTGAAGTTTCGTCCCATTTCTACTTTTGTTCTTCCTCTTTGTTTCATTGTCATTTTTCCTCCTATTTTTCCTCCGTTTCCCATCAAACGCCGTTCCCATCGAGTGCAGCTGTCATTCATCGACCTCATCGCGCTCGTGGTCGTGGTATTTTTGCTTCTTCTTCTTCTTCTTCTTCTTCTTTCCTCGTCATCAAACCGGAGTCTCGGACCGCCAACATCTTTTTGAATCGACGTCGTCGACTTTAAATGTCCTCCTCCTCCTTCTCCTCCTCTGACGACCACGACGGCTGCCGACGCGAGCATGACGACGGCAGTTCAAAGTCCTCTCTCCCTGTCCTCCCGTCGCGTCGCGTGCGCGCGCACTTCCGCGAGTCACGGGGGTGTCGCGCCGTCTTTTCTTAAACGCGCGCGTGCGTCCTTTGCGTGCGTGTGTGTGTGTGTGTGTGTGTGTGTGTGTGTGTGTCTCAAAGCGTGTCCCTCTTCTTCAAAGGAAAGGGGGGTTTTTTCTGCGGTGTCAAAAAGAGAGTCAATAATCCGTCGTCTCTCTCCTTTTCTTCTTCTATTATAAAACGCTTCCGGTTCCGTCTGGATTTCCTTCTTCTTCGGAGAGCGAATAAAAACACGCGCAGAAATTTTTTTTCTCTGACCTCTTCCAAGAATGCACTCACTCACTCATAATTTTTACCCATTTTTACCCATTTTTATACACATTTATTGGTAGTACAAGAAAAGGCAAAAAAAAAGAGCCCCAGAGCCGCCTTTTTTTGCTTGCATTACCACAAAAATTGAGAGAGAGAGAGAGAAAGAAATGGCGTCGTCATCTCGAAGTGGTCGCGAAACGAAGAGCGCCGCGTTTCTTTTCGCTCCGGGGGTAAAGGTAGGAGGAGGAGGAGGAGGAGAAACGAAGAGAGGGACGACGAAAACGCCCCGTCGATGGAGGATGCCTTTCGAAGAAAAAGGAAAAGGACACCTGGACGATGGGGCTCATTACGGCGGAAAAAAAGAACGAGGAGAGTTCAGTAGAAGAAGGAGGAGGAGGAGGAGGGTGGATGCCACGGCTGACCCCGAGAGCACGATGAACAACAATAACAACGTCCGTTTCTTAGCCGCAGCGTCGGTCGCCAGCCTCGAAGGAGGACGAGGAGCTTTGCAAAAGTCCTGGCTTTCGATGAGAGCTTCTTGGGGCGATGCTTTCTCAGGTAAGAGGAGTGAGAGGAGTAGTGGTAGTAGTGGTAGTAGAAGTAATAGTAGTAGAAGTAGTAGTAGTGGTAGTAGTAGTAGTAATGCTAGTACAAGAGGGAGAAGAGGGTCGTCGTCGTCGTCGTCGTCGAAAAAGAAGAGCACGAACAACAATACGAATAATGCTAATAATGAACTCACACAGAGAGAGAAGATTAACCGACGCTTATTCGCAGGGACGATGTCGACGATATGCGTGCGAACGCTGTTAGCGCCGCTGGAAAGATTGAAAACGGAGTATCTGTTCAATAATTCCAAAGAAGCCTTATTCGTAACCTCTAAAATTGTGTTTAAGAACGAAGGCGTGATTGGATTTTGGAAGGGTAATTTAGTGAACATCGTGAGAACGGCGCCATTCAAGGCGATTAATTTTAGCGCGTTTGATACGGTTCGAACTGCAATCACAAAGACGTTCGACGTGAAGGAAAATACCGTGGCGGATGAAATTTCACTTTCTTTATCTGGCGCTTTCGCCTGTGGCACTGCAGTGACTATTTGTTACCCAATGGACGTCGTCCGGACGAGATTGGTCGTCCGAGGCGGGACGCAAAAATATAAGAACATCTTTTCGTGTGTTCGGATATTGTACAAAGAGGAAGGATTGGCGAGCTTTTATAGAGGAATATTACCGGCCATGGCGCAAATGACGCCCAACGCCGCCGTTTATTATTCTGTGTATAACAGTTTGAAACAATATCGCTTGACGCAGATGAAATACGAAGAAGAGGAAAAAGAGAAGAAGAAGAAGAGGAAGAAGAGAGAGAGTAGCAAAAAAAGAAACGCCAAGGACGATAACATGGGAGGCCTCAACAAAAGAACCATCGAACCGCAATACATGATGCTCTTCGGCATGGCTGCTGGCATAGCCTCCGAATCTTTCACCTTCCCGTTGGAAGTCGCGCGTCGACGCATTCAAATGAACACGGGTCGCGTCGTCGCTAAGGATATATTTGGATCGAAAGAGCTCAAGATGATGTTAGAAGTCACTCAAAAAGTGTTGCGAGAGAATGGTTTTCGAGGTTTATACGCTGGTTTAGCACCGTCTGTGTTGCAGGTTTTACCAAGCGCGGCGTTGGGGTATTATTGCTACGAGAGTTTCAAATTAGCCGTAGCCGTCGACTGAAGCGATGATAACGATCATGTTCCGAAGTCTGTTTTTAAAAAGAAACTCGAATTATACGTTTTCCTTTTTTTTTCCCTTTCTCCCACAAAAACATCATCCACATCCACCCAGAACAATCAAAGACATGTCTCGGGCTCCTCTTCCTCCTCCTCCTCCTCCTCCTCCTCCTCTCTACAGCCGATCGGATGGGACTTCGCTCACCCAAACGAACACGAACGCCATGTCCATGATGGAAAAGCACGTTCAAGAGACCAAGAATAAAAAAGAACAGGAGTGTTTAACTGCTCTTGCGAGTTGGTTTTTGGAAAGGAGAAGGAAAAGGCTTTCGTCGGCGAAGAACAAGAAGAGCGGAAAGAGACGATACGAAAGTAAAATAACAAAAGTAGTGACAACTTTAAGAAGAGAAACGATGGCGATCGCGTTGGAAAGGACGGAGTGGGATGTCGAGAAAGCGAAGGAAATTTTAGAGCGATTTATAGCCGAAGAAGAAGAAGGAAAAGAGGACGAAAAGGCGATGAGAGAGAAGAAGAAAAGGAAGAAAGAGGAGCACTCGTCCTCTTTCTCGGAGTCAAGCAGTGACAGTAGCAGTAGCAGTAGCAGTAGCAGTAGTAGTAGTAGTAGTAGTAGTAGTAGTAGTAGTAGTGGTGGTGGTAGCAGTAGTAGCAGTAGTTACAGCGGAAAGAAACGCAAACGCAAGAAAGACAAGAAGAAGAAACGCAAAGAGAAGAAGAAGGAGAAGAAGAAGAAGAAGAAGAAAGAAAAGAAGAAGAGGAGGGAGGAGAAGAGGAAGAGAGACGAGGGCATCTTCGACGATTATGAAGAGGGTGCGGGCGCGTTCACGTTTGAAAACGACGAGGAACGACGAAAACAAGAGTTGGAAACCGAGAGGCAAAATTTGAAAGATCAACAGCGAAAAGCGCTGTTGAACAAAATGAAAGTTTCCGGGGATTTACAATCATACAAAGAGCAAAAGATGTTGAAGGAAGAGTTGATGTACGCGATGAATATTGGCGATGTCGCGAAAGCAGAGAAACTTAGGAAAAAAATAGAAGAAGCCGGGGATAAAGGTGGTGCAATGGATAATTACGGTTTCAGACCTTCGTAAGGACATAATTGAATACAGATTCCATTTCTATCATCTATCGTTCCTTCATCTTCTCTGGTAAATTTCTATCGAGCCAAGCGAATGCAGCCGTCAAGGCGGTTCCTACAATATGCCCAATCATAGCCAAACGCACGGAAAATGTGGGATATTTATGCCATTCAGTGCTCCAATCTAAAGGTGCGAGTAATCCTCCCGCCCATGCGAATAAGACCGAGCCAATGACTGTCGCTCGAAAGAACGCGTCAAAATCGCTTCTAAATCTTCTCTCTACCACAACACGAAGGTAATTTCTTTGTGTGAGCTTCACAAACGCGATGGCGCGTAATGCGGGCATGAATATCGCTTCAACCGTCGTCGATGTCGCAGAGCTTCTCCGGTTTTGTTGTTTCCTTGTGTTTCTCGTTCGTACCAACGCTTGCGCCGACGCCGCGTGCGTTCCTGGCAGCACGGTTAAAGAGGACATGAAAAATGCAAACGCGAGTGTCGCTCTTTGCTTCTCGCTCGACGCTATTACGCTCGATGCGAACAGAATGGCGATACAAAACCACGCCACTGTACCTAACAAAAGCGCGAACACGCGCAACGCTACGCTAACAATCGCATCTAAGGCATTTTCGATGTACCTCTTCTGCGCCAAGACGTCTGAAACGAGCACGAATAACGCGTGCGCACTCGCAACAGCGAATATGCTCTCATAATCTTTTGTACTACTGCTATTCGTCGTCGTCGTCGTCGTCGTCGTCGTCGTCGTCGTTGCTGTTAAAGTTGAGTCACCACCCAGGTTGTAAAACTTAGCCGTCGCGATGAGAAGCACGGATCGAGTGAAATACGTAAAGTCTGCCAAGCCAAGCAACGATAACGACGTGGACGCGGATGTCGTCCCATTCCTTCGCCTCCTCTTTTGCTCGTTCCCGTCTTCTTCTTCGTCGTCGTCATCGTCTTCGTTGGCGTCGTCTTCCTCAGGGGAAGCAACTTCGTATTTTTTTGTGTGCTGTTCTCGTTGTCCTCGCCCGATGTTCAAAAGCTTCCTCGATCGAGGCGAGACGATGGCATTCACGACGTCTTCCTCATCTCTCTCACTTTTTTGTCCTCCGCATTTTCCTTTGTCCTTCTCCTCCTCCGCGAAAGACGCATTGGAGGGAGACAAAAACTGTTCAATCTCCCGAGCGAAAATCTCCGCTTGATGTTCGTGCCTTTTCAACGCGTTTTGGTACGATTTTACAAACCTTTGTATCTCATTCGTCCTCGTTTTCTCGATGTCCTCCTCGTCCTCCGATGCGTTTTTGGAAGGCGAAGAAGAAGTACCTCTTTTCTCGCCTCCTCCTTTCCGCGCGCTTCTCGCGCTTCTTCCTCCTTTTCTTTCTCCTTTTCCTTCTCCTTTTCCTCCTCCTTTTCTTTCTCCTTTTCTTTCTCCTTTTCCTCCTCCTCCTCCTCCTCCTCCTCCTCCTCCTCTCAGAGGTGGTGTTCTTCGGGTCGTTGGCGGCATTTCTTTTCTCTTCTTCTTCTTCTTCGAGTTCGTTCGTTCGTTTGTTTGTTTGTTTGTTTTTGAAAAAATGAAGAAAAATTCATTTTTGAATTTTTTGTTTTTTTTTTCGTGCGAAAAAATACACCCGTCCCTGGTGTGTGTGTGTGTGCTTTTTCCATGGTGAATAAAAATACGCGGAGAAAGAAGAGACACGAAAGAGAAAGAAAGAAAGAAAGAAGACGCGACGATAACAGAACCGACGCGCGGTTCTTTTTGCCTCGCGACGCTCGTGCAACGTGACGATGTGTTGTTGTTTACCGCCTCTGTGGTTCGTGCCTCTGTCTTTTCAAAGAACAAGTGCAAGAACAAGAACAAGAAGAGACGGAAGAGAAGACGACGAGGACGAAGATCTCACGGCGTGCAGCGCGGGAAGGCCGAGCGAAGATGCGTGCGAAAAACCAATGCTGAGGAAGAAAACGACGTTGGAAATGGCGATGGCGGAGAGGAGACGACGACTGAAAGAGGAAGAAAGAAAAGGAGAGGTTCGTTTTCCTGCGTCTTCTCGTGACGACGACGACGACGACGACGTGAGAGAAAAAGATGATGATGATGATGAAGGAGACAACGACAGCAGCGTTCTTGCGAGAATCAGGTCCGTGCAGTCGTCTTCGTACGGCGTGGAGGTATCGTATACCGGCGACGAGATGATCTCGAAAGAGAGAGAAAGAGAGGAGAAAGAAGACGAGGGAGATGAAGAAGAAAAACAAGAAAAACAAGAAAAACAAGAAAGATCGAAGAAAGAGGAACTTCGATCAGAAATACTCCTTCGCAAGCTGAGAGAAGACGGCGTGTTGGATTCGATAGAGAGATCGACGACAGAATATTGGAAAGAATAATGAGCCACGAAGAGATACATTTAAGAAAAACACGTATCAAAGAATTCCTACTACACCATCATTTCTTTTTCTCTATGTTTCGTTGAAACGAATACCACCGGAGTTCCACACGACCCAAAACGTCCCTATCATCAACCCAATAATTGTCGTGAATGACAACACGATGAATATTTGTGCGAACGTCACTTCAGGGATCTCAAATTTTACTTCTTTCGGTTTATCAACCTTCATCGGTTTCGTGCCGTACGTCGCGGCGTCGGGTTCATTGAATGGATTCTTAGCCTTTGTAGCTGGTTTCGTAGGCACCATCGGAGAAGCACTGGCATTGGTGGCAGAAGAAGAAGACGCAAACGGAGACGATGGCCTGCTCGTGCTCGCCGCCGAAGAAGACGAAGCAAACGGAGATTTCGGCGACGTCGATTTCGGCGGCGAAACATTATCGAAGGGACTCCTCGCCGCTGCCGCCGCCGCGAAACTACTACTCTCGTTCGAAGAAGAAGAGATAGGCCCATCCTTCCCCGCTCTATCTGTGATTTGATTAAACGGTAAATTTTGTTTAGCCCCGGCAGCTCGATCGGATACACCAAACTTACTCGGTAAAGGTTGTATCTTTTTCCTTGAAAACGGCGAGTCGGCCACGGATTTCTGAAATTTTTCCTGATCTTCCCCGGGTGCGCGTTTGAACTTACCATCGTCGTTCGTGCTATTTCCATCGCTCGTTCCTTCGTCTTTATCTCCATCCGTAGCTCTTACTCTGAATACGACATCTCCTCTTCTTTTCTTCTCCGTGCCGGCTGTCTTTGTCCTTGTCGTCGTCGTCGTCGTCGTCGTCAACATCGTCCTCGTCGACGACGACGATGCAAACGACGTGGTCGTCGTCGCGGTACTCGTCGTCGCAGCGCTGCTACTCCGGTGCGCGTGCGCCCGTGAGAAGAAGCTCGCGGGACTGGTCATCATCATCGTCTTCAAAGTCATTTCTTTCACCGCTCGACGCTCTACTGAATACGTGTTTCTACCTTCTTTTTGACTGATTTATGTCCTACGTACGTACTTGAAATGGATGTCTCAAAGTGGATTTATGGATTTTTGTGGAGCGGAAGAGGAGAGAGCAGAGAGAGGGGGCTTCCTCCAAAAGAGAGAGATATATATATCTCCGCCTCCGATCAAACAAACACGTCCACCAGACTTGGCTTTGGCCCCCCCCCCTTATTTTTCTACGAAATGGTGCTTTTTTTCTCGACCACGAATTTTACTCTTTTATCTCAAAAAAACAAAAAAAAAACAAAAAAAAAAGCAAAAGAGTTGGTGGACGTGTAATACTAATCTTTACTTTTTTCCACGCACGCACGCACACGCACGCGCGTAAACATGTCGTCTGCTGTGAGTGACTCTGCTCGCGTCGTCCGTCTTTTTATCTCGTCTCTCTTCGTGCGCGCGCTGCGAGCACGCGAGAGGGCTCTTTCTGCGGAAGAAGAATTGTGCAACGTTGTCCCCGATGATCCTCCCGGCTGGATTTTATCTCTTTCTATGGGATTATCGCCGTCGTCGTCGTCGTCGTCGTCCTCTGCGATTCGTTCTCGTCCCGATATGTCGTGAAATGGAAACTGACTTGACTCTCTCTCTCTCTCTCCATTTTACTCCACGCGATGCGATTACACAGATGCAACAAATTTCCATGCGCACTGCCGTTCGCTCTTCCGCGGTTCGCTCTGCGAAGAAGCAACAACAACACAGAATTCGTACCGTCGCTCGTGCGGAATACGGCGCCTCTGGAACGTCTTTTTACACGACGACTGAGAAACAAGACTCGTACCCGTCCTTGGAAAACATCTTGGACAAGCACTGCGCAGACGCGACGTTGAAAGCTTGCATCAAGGAGCTCTTGGATGGCTGCGCGGACATCACGGAAGCGTTGAGATCGGCTTTGGTGACGGTTGAAGGAACGGATAACTCGTTCGGCGACAAACAGTTGTCTGTTGACGTCATCGCGGATAACATCATGTGGGATTTGGTTAAATCTTCCCCGACGATTGCGTACGGCGCTTCCGAAGAAGAACCGGTTATGGTCAAGTGCAGCGGTTCTGATTACACTGTGTGCTGGGATCCGTTAGATGGCTCGAGTATCGTCGACAATAACTGGGCGGTTGGCACCATCGTTGGCGTGTGGCCGAAGAACACCGGCACTGGCGACGACGGGATGTTGGGCGCGACTGGCAGAGATCAAGTGTGCTCTATGGTTGCGTTGTACGGCCCGAGAACAACTGTTATCGTCACTTTGGACGATGGAGTATACGAATTCTCCTACGGGTGCACACCGGAAGGCTGCCAATTGCCGGACGGTTCCTTTGAACCGTGGATTTGCTCCAGAATGAACATCAAAATTAACGAAGACTCGAAGATCTTTGCGCCGGCGAACATGAGAGCCGCCCAAGACACTCCAGGCTACAAGGCTTTGTTGGATTACTACATGGATAACAGATACACTTTGCGTTACTCTGGCGGTTTGGTGCCGGATGTGTACCAGCAGTTCACAAAGAACATGGGCGTCTTCACGAACCCGACTTCCAAGACTTCCCCGGCGAAGTTACGTTTGGCGTTTGAAGCCGCACCGTTCGGTGCCTTGGTCGAAAAGGCTGGCGGTAAGACTTCCGATGGGGTTAATGGTGGCAGCATCTTGGACGTTCAAATCAACGAAGTCGATCAAAGAACGGCGTTGGCGATTGGTTCCGCCAACGAAGTCGCCCGATTCAACGATTTGGTCGTGAAGAAGTAAAAATTATTTTAATGAAATGTAACTCAGTGCACAAAACTCAAAATTTTTTCATCCAAAATATTATTACCATAGATAAATGTTAGAAGCTCTCCCACTTTTTTCGTGTGTGTCCCCCACTTTATTGCGATGCACTTTTGCTCCCGCGCTCCTTTAATTAATATCTGTCGAAAATAAAATGTCAGCTCCCGAATGAGACACGTTAATGGTGATGTAAAGATGCATGTTTCTCGTAAATAATTTCGATATATTAGAGTATTCCATGATGATATTAAAACTGGACTGCCGTAGTATTATTACCCCAAACGATTAATAAATTTGGTGCCGTTTCTAGTAGCATCTATAAATATGTGCATATAATCTTCTCGGAGAGAACTTTAAAGCACGATGGAATTATATTATTGTGGATAGTATATTATGAGCTTTAAATCGCCGCCTCGGCTGAGACAGTCAGGGGCTCGGTCTTGAATGTGATAAGCGGAGAAAAAATTGTTTCATCGAGACGTGACGTCTCTTCACAATCTTTTTCTCGAAAAATGTACTCGCTTAGCGGCGGCCGTCATTGTCTTGGTTGTCCGCAGTGATCGCATCTCGCGTAACCTCGCGAGAGCCGTGCGCGTAGAGATCGTCTGACATGTCGTCGCGTTGCGACTTCATGTCGGCGCACATCTTATCGAACGTCGAGGCAGAGATGACATGGCACTTGCGGTCGACTTGCCATGTGATCGGCGACCACGCGGAGCACACGGTGTTGCTTCTGCTCGTACCGGTCGTGGAACCAGTGTAATAGGTGATTTCACTACCCTTATCACCGTCAACAATCATACCTCTAAAGAGGTCCGGGTAATAGTAGTTCTCGTCGTTGACGATGGTGAAAATTTGCGCTTGCACACCGACATTTTGATGAAGCTGATCACCTGAAATCACACTGGCGAGCGTCGGGCCATCGATATTGCAGAGAACGCCGTCGTAGAACGGAGTTTGATATTGGTTCGGCGTGTTGCACGCGCCAACAGACTAATAAGAAGAAAAAACAGGAGGAAGTAAGAGTGAGTAAACGCTTAACGAACGTGGGAAAATAAGTAAACAGAAAACAGAACTTTCACATTAGCCGAACGAGAACGAAAAACGAACACATACCGAGTGTGGCCAGTGGACTTCGTACGTTTCCCCGACGTGCATGCCAACGCAGTGTTGCCAGTCGTATTCCTTGGTGTACATTTCGACCGAAGAATCGTATTTGTGGCATCTGCCGCCCAATCGAGCGTCACCAGCGAGGAGCTTACGGTGCGCATGGTCCGAATGGTCGTCGGGTCCATGACCTTCAGCGTCGTACTCACCGACAGAAAGATGTTCCGCGCCCAAGTGCCAGTGAACGTTAACCGGGCACAAGCCTTGTTGGTAGTATGGCGTCTTGATCGGTTCGTCAGCACCTACATCCAAGCCACCGACGTAGCCAACGGTAACATTACCGCCGGCTTGCTCGACACCGTTAGCAATAGCGTTAACGTCGCAATCGTTGTTCGAGAGAGCACCGGAAAAATGAGCTTCGATCTCCGTCTTCTTGCCAGCGCAGGTGTTCACGCCAGGCATCGGCGACCTGATAGACGCCGGCACGTGCATCGGGCTTAAGTTATCGACATCCTTTTGAATTTGCCCGAGCATGCCAACACCAGCGAAGATGCCGGCGATTGCCACGAGGGTCAATATAGGAGTAAGGGCCGTGAAAAAGTTCGACGACTTCTCCACGTTTGTGTATTGCACTCCGGACATTTTAAACGTATACAGATCTGTGGAAACCGTCCATAGTAATCGTGATGACGAAGGAGGAGGAGGAAAGAAAGAAAAAAAAAATCACGTCAGTAGTTTTCGATAACGCACGCGCACACCACCGAATTCAAACATCTTTTTATCGAGTCCAATAAGCAATCAGAAAAGAAAAATCCTCACACACACACACACACTCCCTCCATCCGTCCATCCTTCCCTCTTCCTCTCTCTCCCTGCCTTACCTTCATTTCTTTGTCCTTGCCTCCGTATATTTTTCATGTATACGAGTACTCCCTTTCTTTCCTCCTTTTTTCTTTTTTCTTGATCCTCTCTCTTCCTTCTTTTAAACCCATCTTTCTTTCTTTTATCCTTTAAACCTGTTCAAAAGAAATTAAATGTTTCCCTTCTTTACTCCCTCTCTTCTTGCTTTACTCCACGAGTTCTCTCTCTCTCTCTCTCTCTCTCTCTCTCCCTCCCTCTCCCTCTCTCTCCCTCTCTCTCTCATTCTTTCTCTACTCTATTATTGTTCTTTCTCTTATTCGTCTTCTTATTCGTTGTCGTCGTCGTCGTCGTCGTCGTCGTCGTCGTCCCGTTCGGGTGTTTTTAATTCATTTTTTAATAAAAGCCCTCGAGACAAAAAAAAGATGTTTGATCGGGAAAACCCTCATCAACGAAAAGAAAAACACGAGCGGAACTTTCTCAGTTTCTGACACACACTCATATCCCCGTCTCTGTCTCTGTCTCTGTCTCTGTCACGCACACGCACCCCACACACGTGCGCGCGCGATGTAGTAGGAGTAGGAGTAGGAGTAAACTTGCGTCGTACCTTTTTCGATGGGTTAAATCCCAAGTAAAAAATTAGTGTTGTAAAAGTGGCAAAAATAAAAAGGGTGTGTGGTGAAAAAACAAAGATTTCCCGGTTACGTGGCCTTCCTTTTCCCCGTGTGCGCCCGCCGTCGTCGTTTATCAAAATGATAAAAATGATAAAAATGAAATCATGATTTTTTTATTTTTTTCGTGCACAAAAAAAAAAATTGAGTACTACATTACAACTGGTGTATTCTTCTATTCATCAAGTTCGGATCGTTCTCTGCTTTCAAAGCGTTCATGAAATCGTTGAAATGTATGTTCTCCGAATCAGTCGGTTCATTGAAATCATATTCGTTTCTTCCACTCGTGAGCACGTGCTTCAACACTTCGATCAACATGGTCAAATCGTCCTCGTCTTCGATGAATTTAGACGGCATCGCGTGTCCCACACCGCCGGTGCCGTTATAAGCGTTCTCTTCTCTTTGAATTTTGTCCAACAAGATCGATTCGCTCTTCAACTCTTTGTAATACCCAATTCTATTTCTACTCTCGGGCACGTATCGCCGCCACCATGGGCGTTTCGCTTCTCTCTGCAATTTTTGTCTCAACAACAAAAGGCGCGCGGCGTACGCCCGTTCTCGAATGCGGAAAAACGGGTTCGCATACCGCTCGACTTTCATCGAACTCGGTTGCGTGGCCAAGGATCTGTTCCTCGTCAGCACTACAGTGTTCAAAACCAATCTGGTAAAATCGTCGTCATCGTCTAAATACGTCGCAAATCGTAGATTCATCGTCATGTACTCGTGCCCGGAAAATATGAGACATGAATCTGGAACGTTTTGTAAAGTCTTGTGTAAATTCAAAGCGCATTCTTTCGCACAACCTTCGAAAAATGCACCAACGCCCCCATTCAAAATAACATCCCCGCAAAATAAAGCCTCCACGGTGCTCTCGTCGGACGATTCCACGTTTTTGCTTCCTTTCATGTGCAACGCGAAGGCAATATGCCCTTTCGTGTGACATGGCAAATGTAACACGCTCAATGCAACGTCCTCGCCTAATCGAATAACATCGCCGTGTTCGACAAAATGCGTAGCTCCGTGGCAATTATCCAACTTGTGTGCGTACACTGGTAAATTCTCGTTTTTCATCAACTCTTTCAATCGCACGTTCCCTCCCGCGTGATCATGATGTTTATGCGTACACAAAATCATCTTCAACTCCACGCCAACTCTTTGCGCCACACCCAATGCGCTAATTGGATCCGACGGATCCACCACTGCCGCCGTCTTCGACTGCCTATCTACGATCAAATACGAATAATTATCCGATAGAAATGGAATTGGAATCACCGCGGCGGATGAAAGCATTTCTGTTTGCGTGAACGAGTGTATGCTTCTCAACACGTCGCCGTTGTCGTTTTCGTGTTTCTTCGCAATCGACCGCAAATGGAAGTACCGTAAAACGTTCGAGTTTGCAAAAATGTAATATAAAATTCCAAATCCCTTCTCGCCTAGAAACGTCCACACTTGTCTGGGGATTGCGAATGCGTAAATCGGATACAACGCGCACGTGATCGCTAAAAAAAGAACCCCGAACAAGCTGGAAATCAAGTTGAATACCATCGCTTTCCACGTGACGAATGGATTTTTCTCGTATCTAATATGCGTCATGTTCATGTGCACAGTATCCGTGCGTTCTAATCGACCCTTGGACTTAGTACTTGTGGGGGGAGCAGAAGTGGTCGTAGCAGTAGTAGTAATAGGTGGTTGTGGCTGCGCCGGTGCGCCTGGTTTCGTTGTCATCATACCACTCGCGTTCCCCGTTTCGACGTCGTTCTTCGTTGTTGTCGGTGCAATTTCCAACGCCTCAATCGACATTTCCTACGCGCACATATATATCGAAGAACAGAGGGGGAGATTGAGAGTGCGTGCGTGCGCGCGCGCGCGACCTTCCGTCGTTTCTCGTTCGATCTCGAACCCTCTTTCTTTCTTCTTTCTCTCTCTCTCTCTCTCTCTCTGCGCGTGCGTCCGGGGTGACTTTGAGAAAGAGAAAGCGCGAAAAGAGACTTTGAAGGACACAAAAAATTACGCACGCACGCGGAGATATTTTTTTTCGTTCTTTTTCTTTTTTTTTCTGGCTTTTAAACTCTTTTGGGAGTTGTGTCGTTGCTCTCTTCATTCATGCAATAATAATAATTTACACTCGTACGCGTACTAAAATTCTTCTTTGGAAAAACGAACGAACGCAAGAGAAACACGCGAACGATGATGCGTTCCCAACGACGAGCAGTCGCGGCGTTCTCCTCCGCGCTTTGGTCGTCCTCGAGAAACAACGTTTGGTCCGCGCCGTCTTTGTGTTCTTCTTTTTTGACGTCCACGCTTTTTTCTGGTTCCGCGGCGAGAGGAAGAGGAAGAGACGCGATGGGAACGAGACGACCCTTTTTCGCGTCCTCCGACGATGCCATCCGAAGAAGAAGAAGAAGAAGAAGAAGAAGAGAAGAAGAAGAAGGAAGAGGAGGACGCGCGTCGTTTTCTCGAGACGAGAATACGAGTAACGATAATACATCCAAACGCGTGGCACATTTGGGACGAGTATTCGAAGCAGGAAAGAGGACTTTTTCTTCTTCGACGACGAGGGCGACGACAACGATGAATAACAACAACAACAACAACAACAACAACAACAACAACAACACTAGCAAAATTCGGAGGATGTTTTTC